>ENA-UOOI01001438-UOOI01001438.1-fermentation-metagenome-genome-assembly--contig:-NODE-1438-length-24865-cov-14.139823_pt1 | contig 24865 bp, 18 predicted proteins | sample MGYA00245779_ERZ724027 | MGnify/ENA primary metagenome ERZ724027 (study PRJEB28704, sample SAMN03018318) | fermentation metagenome | biome: anthropogenic terrestrial biome; feature: soil...
CCGTCGGGTTCTCCGGTGAGATCGACCGCGTCTCGGCGTCGGAAAGCTGAGAGAGGCTCGAAAGGCTCGTGCCTATGTTGTTCGGATTCATGTGTTGTGTTTCCCTTCCGATTGAAATATTTTTATAACGATTCTTTGCATCGTTTTTGTATCGCAATGTTTTTCTGCAAAGCAGAACAAAGCAGAATCCAGAGATTACACTTTGATGATGATCGGTTTTATTATACTACAATATTTAGACATATGAAATGTAAATCGACTGCTTCTGCAGGTCAGCCTTTGATACCAACTGAAGCAATCCCTTCAATATAATATTTTTGCAGGAAAAGGAAAATTATGATGATGGGTAAGGTACAAACCATCGCCCCCGCGAAAATCGCGCCCCAATCACTATAATGTTCCCCCTGTAAATAATTGAGGCCTATCTGCAAAAGATATTTATCAGGTGTAGTTAAGACAGTCAGCGGCCAGATAAAACCATCCCATTGTCCCATAAATGTCATTAGTCCCAAAGTGACAAGATGAGGGCGTATGAGTGGAAGATCAATCCTGAAAAAAATTCCCAATCTATCGGAACCGTCGATGGACGCAGCTTCCTCCAACTCTTTCGGAATTCCCAGAAAACTCTGCCTGAGATAAAAGATACCGAAAGCTCCGCCAAGCGCCGGAAGTATCAGCGCCAAGTAATTGTCCATCAGTCCAAGATTCTTGATCAGCAAATAGGATGGCAAGAGCATGACCTCTCCTGGGATAATCAGTGTAATCAGCAGAGCGGCAAAAAGAACGTTTTTACCAAAGAAATTGATCCTGGCAAACGAAAATGCTGCCATGGAGTTCAATAAAAGGCTCAGCCCTGTTACGATAACGGCAACGAAAACCGTATTAAGAAAATATTTTGCGAAGGGATATTCGGTAAAAAGCACAGAATAATGTTCAAACGTTATTCTTTCCGGAAAGAAAAGTCTTAAATTAAAATCTGTATATTTGCCTATCTCAGACGTGATTCTGAGCGAGTTTCCAAGCACCCATAAAATTGGAAGCAATACCACTGAAGCAGCAATTAAGAAAACTGCATAAGTTGCAACTTTCCACTGTATTTTTCCGCGCATATCATAATCCTCCATAGAAATTCTGTCTATCAATTGTCAATCTTCTTTTTCGGTCCTTATCTGAAGAATGGTAAGTAAGAACACCAGAACGAACAGACAAATAGACATGGCGGAGGCACTACCCATCTCGTTGAGCCGAAAAGCTGTTTTCCAAATATAATGGACCAGTGTATCGGTATTTCCCAGAGGCCCTCCGCCCGTCATAATATAGACAGGTGTAAAAATCTTAAAAGAATCGATCATCGTCATAATCAAGACAAAATAAGTGGTTCTCTTTAAGAGCGGGATCGTTATATAAAGTAGACGTTGAAACGCAGACGCTCCGTCCAAATATGATGATTCATACAGTTCCTTTGGAATGTCCTGTAAACCAGATAGAAAAATCACCATATACCATGCCCAACTTTTCCAGATACAAGTTACAATAACGGAAGGCATCGCCTGATTAGGATCAATCAAAAACTGCTGAGGTGGAATATGCAAAAATGTGAGGACGCTGTTAGCAAGGCCATAATTTGGATCGTAAATCATTTTCCAGACAATGGAAATCACCACAAAAGACATGACGACCGGCAAGAAAAAAACAGTCCGGAAAAAAGTTACTCCCCTGAGTTTTTGATTGACTAAGACAGCAAAAATAAGCGCGATGGCGCTTTGAATGGGAACAACCCAGACGGTGAAAAGTAAAGTGTTCCGGAAAGTTTGCCAAAAAGAAGGGTCGCTAATAATTGCACGATAATTTGAAAGGCCTACAAAAGTTGACGTGCCGCCAGCCAGCATATTATATTTTTGAAAACCCATGATAAAAATGTTTATGGCGGGATACAATCCGAATATCGCGATAATAATTACAGGAATTAAGATAAAAGCATAGCCTTCGATGTTGTCCACTGTTTTTCGCTTCATTTTCTCACCTTTTCAAAAGAAGTCTCTTATTCACTACTATTTACAAGTTTTACAAAAAGTAGCGAATAAAAGACTATTAAATCAAAATGCTTTTTTACACTTTTCGTTCTTATTTGATCTCGTCAAGCGCCTTCTGCATATCCTGCGCGTATTTTTTAACGGTCGTCTCTGGATCTTTACCAAACGCAACATCGTTAAAAGTTTTATTCAATGCTTCGGAAATTTTGGGATAGGCAGGGGTAACCGGTCTTGCCGTAGCGCCATTTAGGAGCTGCTCTTTGATGGGCTGATACAGTTCGGTGTTTAACAGAGCCGATTCGTTCACCAACGATTTTCTCGCTGGCAGATCGCCCCGCGCATCTGTACGCACCTTGCTATCCGCTTTGCTCTCGAGTTGTTTTACAAATTTCCACGCAGCGTCCGGATTTTTACACTGAGTGGTAATCCCGACATCCCAACTGCCTGTGGGACTCGCCGCTTTTACATTTTTAGGGAGAGGGCTGGTCCCCACATGGAAATTGGGATATTTAGTTTTTAATGTGCCGAATTCCCATGGTCCGACAAAAGTCATGGCAATCTTACCCGTTTCAAAGCCATTGGTAATTGCCTGCTTAGGGGAAATGCCATTGGTGAAAAACTTCTGAAAAAATTGTAGAGTTTTGACGTTTTCCTGGTTGTCAAACACACCGGCAGCTTTTTTCCCATCTTCGCTGATGATGCTCCCCCCTCCTTGCCAGATCCACGAAATCAATCCGTAGGTGCCGCCTTCACTGACGTTGGAAACTGAATCCATGCAGGGTGAGGCTCCATAGACCTTTATTTTTCCGCTGCTATCCTTTTCTGTCAGCTTGCTTGCCGCCTCATAGAATTGATCCCAGGTCCATGCGTCGGCTACGGATTTAGGCGGTTTTATCCCGGCTTTATCGGTCAGGTCTTTGTTGTAAAAGATACAGAGATTAGCTTCATTCAGCGGTGCAGCGTAAATTTTTCCATTATACTGCATCGCCTGCTGGCTTGAATCCAACAGATCGGAAAAATCGTCCTTATCCCAGTAGTCATTCAGCGGGACTAAAGCTCCATTCGAGGCATAGCTGGCCAAGTTGGGGGTATCGATCCAAATAACATCCGCTCCTGTTCCAGAAGAAAGGGCCAGTCTTAATTTGTTTTCATACTCGGCATAGGGTACATTGATCCACGTTATTTTAATGTTTGGAAAAGATTTGTGTAAATTATCCACACTGCTGTTGAGAGATCGGGCAAATAAATCTTTAGGATCTGAAGAATGATCATAGGTTAATACTTTGATCTCTGCATTGAGCTCTTTGCTCTTTCCTGACGTAGCCTGTTCCGACACCGGCGTGTTGGATGATGATTCCTTCGTTCCTGGCGACGAATTGCATCCCGAAAACGCCGCGGAAACTATCAGCGCCGCCATCGTCAACGCCACAAATGACCTGAACCTTTTCATATCACACTGCCTCCCAATAAAATGATAAATGATTCGGAGCGGACCGACAATCCGGAATCGATCCCACGTTTTTTCCCTTTTGCCGCTCGCATCTACAATCCCATTGATTATAAATAAGCAACAAAAACATCATTATATTTAGAATGTGATATCGATTCCATGAATAGATTAGCACAGTCTTTTTCCCGTGTCAATAGAAATCCGGATTAAAAATTGACAGAATATGATATCGATGTTACTATAAATCAGACTGTTCTATGGCAGGGGAGAAAAACGTTGAGCAACATTTATGTGATCGCCGAAAAGACCGGGCTGTCGCCGTCCACCGTCGCGCGGGCGCTGAGCGGGCGCGGCTACTGCAGCCAGAAGGCGCGGCAGACCGTGCTGGAGATGGCGGAAAAGCTGCATTATACCCCCACGCACGCCGCCCGGTCCCTGAAAAGCAAGCGCACCGAGAAGGTGCTGATGTGCGTGCCCGACATCTACAACCCTTTCTATTTCAAGATGATCCAGGGGGCCAACGACGTGCTGGAGCAGTACGGGTATTTTATCCTGCTCTGCCACACCAAGCACAGCGTCGCGCAGGAGCTGAAGATGATCCGCAGCCTGACCGAACGGTACGGCGACGGGATGATCCTGGTCTCCTTCGATTTTAACGAAAAGAATCTCGCGGCCATCCGGGACTGCCCCCTGCCGATCGTCCTCACCAACAAATACGGCGGCGAGAAAGTCATGGACAATTTCGACTACGTGTATGTCGACGACACGAAGGGGATCTACCTCGCGACCCAGCATCTGATCGGGCAGGGACACAAAAAGATCGCGCTGATCGTGGGGAGCACGGCCGAGCAGACCGGAAAAGAGCGCGCCGAGGGATTCTCCGCCGCGATGAAAGACGGCGGCCTGCCCGTGCCGGCCGGTTCGGTCGTACAGTCCGATTATACCCGGAAGGGCGGGTACGGCAGCGCGGAAAAGCTGCTGGGCGGGAAGGACCGGCCGACGGCGATCGTCTGCGCCAACGACCTGATGGCGATCGGCTGCATGGACAGCTGCCGCGCCCGGGGCATCCGCATCCCCGGGGACGTTGCGGTCGTCTCGATGGACAACACGGATTTCTGCACCTGCACCAGCCCGACCCTTTCCTCGATCGACATGCAGCAGGAGGAACTGGGGCGGATCGCCGCAACCCTGCTGATGGAGCGCATCGACAAGAAGCGCAGGCTCAAGGAATCCGTCTGCCTGGAGCCGGAACTGGTCGTGCGGCAGTCGAGCGTGACGCCGCAGCGGCGGTAAAGCCCTTCCGTCCCGGCCCGGATTTGTGCCATAGCGCTATAAAAATATTTCATCGTGTGAAAAACATATTTCTATTGACAGAATTGGGAAGGGCCGTTATACTAAATGGCAGATATGGCATCGATATCATAATTCCGCTCGGGCAGAGACCGCCCACAGCTTGCGGGGCCGGGCTCCGCCCGGAGCGGCGGGGAACAGGAGGTTTTTATGAAACGCCGCGCTTTGCTGTCGCTTCTCGTGAGCTCTTTGGTCTGCGCTCCGCTGCTGGGCGGGTGCAGCCCGCAGGGGGAGGCGTCTTCCGGGTCTTCGGCGCCGCCCCCGTCGGCGCAGGCCGGGGAAGGGTTCGTCCTCACGCAGCCGTCGCCGAGGACCCGGACGCTCCGGGACCCCCAAACGTCCTTAAAGGGGGTCACCAACCTGAAGGCCGTCGGGATGCTGACCGGCGAGCAGTCCGTCAACAAGACGAAGACGAACTACAACATTGCCGGATGCGACCTGGGGATTTTCATTCAGCACAAGGATAAAGTCTACATCGCCTTCGGAGACACCTTTTCGGGCGACGATTCCGGCAACCACATGGTCGGCGGCTGGAGAAGCAACACCCTCGCCTATACCTCGGACCTCGACGCCTCCGACGGCATCCGGTTCGACGGCATGATCTCGAACGCCAAGGTCGGAGACAAAAAGGCCATCGAGATCCTCCCCAGCCAGAAAGCCGACCGGATTGAGATGACGGTGATTCCGACCGGCGGCTTTTCGCTGGGCGGCGCGATGTACCTCGCGTTCATGTCGGTGCGGCATTGGGGCGAGCCCGGCAGCTGGGAGGTGAATTACGGCGGCCTGGCCAAATCGGCCGACGACGGGCAGACGTGGCAAAAGCTGGATTCTCTGAAATGGGAGGACCCCTCGTTCGGCCAGCTCTGCCCGCTCGTGGTCGGGGACACCGTCTATTTTTACGCGATCCCCGGCGGGCGCAACGGCGGCCTGAAGATCATGCGGGTCCAGGCCGACCGGGTGGAACAGCGGGACCAGTATGAGTATCTGACCGGATTCGGCGCCGACGGGGCCCCGGTCTTCGGCAAAGGCGACCCCGCCAAAACGGCCGAGGTGGTCCCCCCGGCCGTGGGCGAGCCCTGCGTTGTTTTCAATCGATATCTGGACGAATATCTGCTCGTTTATTTTTCGGGAAACCAGATCGGCCTGCGGGCCTCCAAAAATCCGTGGGGGCCGTGGAGCGCGTTCCTGCCGTTCGTCTCCTCCGAGGACTATCCCCAGCTTTACGGCGGCTTCATGAGCCCCGCCTATACTTCGAACGGCGGAAAAACCGTCTATTTCACCATGTCGCTGTACGGCGATTACAACGTCGCCCTGATGTCGCTGGATCTGATGAAATAATCCCGCGTTCGGCGCGGCCGACTCTCCGTCACGTATATCGGAAGGAATCCTTCATCGCCCTGAACCAGGGGTTGTAATAAACGGCGAACTGGCGCTTCGCTTCGGCCAGGCGCGCGTCCGCGTCGGCTATGACGTTCGCCCCCACATGGCCGAAGGTATAGCCGTCGAAGTGCCGGGAGGTCAGCTTTTCCAGGCTTTTCTTCCACAGCGCCTCGTCCGAGCCGATCCGGAGGCTGAAGCCCCCCCAGATCGTGTCCCCCGCCACGAGGAAGCGGTACCCGCCGCAGTCCATCGCAAAGCACACGCTGCCCTTCGTATGCCCCGGCGTGTGGAGGACCTCCATGGAGATCCCGTTCCCGAATTCCACCTGCTGCCCGTCCCGGAGAAACCGGTCCACCTTGCAGGGGGGAAACTCTCTGCCGTACAGCAGCTCCGCCGTCGTTTTGACCGGGTCTCCCCGCTCCACCTGCTCCGCGTCCATCTCGTGCAGAAAAAGCTCGGTCCCGTACGCTTTTTTCCAAAGCGCCGCCGCGCCCACATGGTCGTAATGCCCGTGCGTCCCGTAGACCGCACGCACGTCCGAAGGGGAAAACCCAAGCTTTTCGATATTTCCCCGGATCAGGTCGAACCCCTCCGGCGTCCCGCAGTCCAGAAGAGAAAGCCCTTCCGTCCCTTCCACCAGATAGGCCGAAGCGTCGAAAGCGTGGGACAGGGAAATCCCCCCCACCTGATAAAGATGCTGCATCAGTTTCAAGCCTGTTCCTCCTTAACGGCTCCGGTAATCATAGGCCGGATCCCCGCAGGTGACGGTGAACGACCGGGCGCGGAGATCCGCGCGGAGCACCGCCCTGCACCCGCCGCTTTCCCGCGCGATCTCAAGCGTGTCGTCGGGGAGATCGGCCACCTGAAAATCCCCGTCGAAAGCCCCGTATTCGTTCCGGATCCGCATCAGCCGGCAAAGCTCGCGCACCACGGGCCGGCGGACCTCCCGCCCGATTTCTTCCCGGGTATAGTTGTGGCGGCTGACGTTGCGCGGGGAATTCGTTTTTTTCATGAGCGCGTAGTCGTTCGCGCCCGCCAGCAGACCGACATAGTAAACCTGGGGGACGCCCGGCGCGAAAAACTGGATGGCGCGCGCGAGAAGATAAGCCCTGTCGTCCCCGCCCAGCGCGGAATAATAGGTGCAGTTGATCTGGTAAACGGAGGGCTTTCCGTTCGCTTCGGCCGAAAAATCCATCTTGAAATTCGCGCCGTACCGCTCCGTTTTCCGGATCACCCCCTCCAGCTCTTCCTCCGTCAGCAGGCCCCGCGCGTCCACCGTGCCGATGCCGTCGTGCGTATCCAGCGTCGTGTACTGGTTCCTCGGGCAGATCCGGAACCACTCCTTCAGCCTTTTGCAGTTTCCCGTATAAAGCGTGTGGAGCACCAGCACGGGGAGGGCGAAATCGTAAACCGCATAGCCTTTTTCCGCAATTCTGAGCTGCGTCTCATAGCGGTCGTGGACCTCGGGGAGCAGCGGAACCCGCTTTCCGCCGAGGATGTCCCGGACGCGCCCCATCAGCTCCCAGATCTCCGGCTCGACAAAAAAGCAGGAAGTCCCGTATTTCTTCGTCGCGAACGCGACCGCATCCAAACGGATCATGGAGGCGCCGCGGTCCGCCAGGCCGCGCAGCGAGCGCCCGATGAACTCCCAGGCGGCGGGGCTTTCCAGGTTCAGGTCCATCTGCTCTTCGCCGAAGGTGCACCAGACGTCCTCTTCCGTCCCGTCCGCAAACCGGATCCGCTCGCAGGGGGCGCGGTCCTTCCGTTTGTTCAGCCGCGCGACGTCCTCCGCGGCCGGCCGGCCCTGCGGCCAGAATTTTTGAAAGCGGAGGAACATGTCCCGGTAAGGGGAGGCGTCGTGCTTTTCCACGAAATCCAGGAACTGCGGGGACCGGCGGGACAAATGATTGATCATGAAATCGAACATCAGCTCGTATCCGCGCGACAGCGCCTCGATATCCGCCCAGGTCCCGAACGCCGGGTCGACCTCGCCGTAGGTGATCGGGGAAAATCCGCGGTCGCCGCTGCTCGGGAAAAACGGAAGGATATGAACGGACCCGATTTCCCTCCGGAAATACCGGTCCAGCGTTTCTTTCAGCTCGCGCAGGTTTTTCCCGAAGCTGTCCGCATAGGTGATCAGCATGATTTTATTTTTCACGGCGTTCCCTCTTCTTTGCCGGGCACCGTTCGGGCTGCCCGCACGGATTCCATCTTCTTCATGTTCTCTTCGGAGATCACTTCCGGTTCTCCCAGGATCCGCGACAGAAGGACGGTCTTCGCAACGCTCTCCAGCGCCTCCATTTTATTGAACGCGTCCTCCGGATCCTTCCCCAGGGTGACCGCCCCGTGGTTTTTGAGGAGGATCGCGCCGCAGCCCGGCAGGCAAGGCCGCACCGCCTCCGCCAGCTCCGCCGTTCCCGGCGTCGCGTAGCCCGCCAGGCGGACGCTTTTCAGCACCATGCGCGTTTCGATCAGGCAGTTCTCCGGTATGTTTTTCCCCGCGAGCGCGAACGCGGTCGCGTAAACCGGATGGGTGTGGACCACTGCGTTCACGTCCGCTCTCCCGCCGTAGATGACGCGGTGCATCGGATATTCCTTCGAGGCTCTTCCCGTCCCCTCCACCGGATTTCCCGCAAGGTCCAGCACCAGCATCTCTTCCGCCCTGACCAGGCCCTTGTTTCTCCCGGAAGGGGTCAGGAGGATGTGCGTTTCCGAGACGCGCATGCTCACGTTCCCGTCGCACGCCGCCGCGAGCCCGCGCTCGTACAGTCTGTGGCAGAGTTCCGCCAGTTCTTTTTTTTGTTTTTCATACATGCCGTTTCCGCTCCCCCGAATCGACCCGGAAGCCGGGCTTCCGCCCGGCCCCCGCCGTCTTTATTTTTCGTCCCTGCGGATCGTGATCCGGATTTTCCCCGGGCCTTCCGCGCGCACGCGGCAGAACCCGTCTTTGATCCCGGCGCGGCCGAGGGCTTCTTCGCCGTTGATCCGAAGGGACGCGACGCGGCTTTCGCTGTAAAACCCGAAGACGCCCGCCTGCCGGAGGACAACCTCTACGGCGTCCCTCTCATAAAAGATCTGCTCCACGCCGCGGAAGGCGATGTATTTTTCCAGCAGCCCCACGGCCGCGAAGCCCTGCTTTTCCGGCACCAGAAGATACAGCGCGCAGCCCTCCCGGTCCAGGCGGACCGTCTCTTCGGAATCCCTGCCGAAGGGCCTTCCCCGTCCCGTCAGGCTGTTGTACAAATAGAACCGCCCGCCCGGAAGGTCGTACACGTCCCCGGCGCGCAGCACCGTTTCGGCGGTTCTGCCGCAGAGGTTGTAAACGGCGACGGCCGCCCCTTTCTCCCCGTTTCCGCAGCCGCCCGTGTTGGTCAGCTTGATCAGCCCGCCCTCCCGCGGGTCCGTGAAAACGCAGTCCGGCGACGGCTTCGCCGCCCTGTCCATCCTCAGGACGCGCCCGTCGTCGAGGATCAGGGGGGAAAGGACGTCCTTCTTCGTCTCCCCGATCCGGTCGCTGATATAGACCGGCCCCCCGCCGACCGCCCGGAGGATGCCGTGCCTGCGCGCGTCCCGGTGGGAAGTCCAGAACATATCCCAGTCGCAGTAATACAGCTCGTCCTGATAAACGGCGTTGTAAGCGTTCTGCAGGAGGTGCTCCGCGAATCCGTCCTCTTTTTCCGGGACGAAGTCGTCGCTGTTCCGGGTCAGCGCGGACCCGGGGCGCGAGAGGACGTTCTCCATCGCCATCCCCATACAGTTGATCAGATTGCCCCGGAAGTAGGCCGCTGCCGCCCCCTCCAGCGCCGCGTGGCTTTCCCGCGCCGCCCGGCAGACCGGGAGGTCGTTCTCATAGTAATTTTTGACCGCGCTCTGCCCGTCCACCTTGACGAAGGAAATTCCATCCGCCCGGAGCTTCTCGTACCAGTCCCTGAAAAAGCCGTAGCCCCTCCCGGCCTCCGGATAGGGGAGGAGCCTGCCCGCGCGGGTCCGATAAAGGCGGCCCGCCTCTTCGCGCGCGGCCCGCGAGCCCGGCTCGATCCCGCCCCAGTATCCCCCGAGCGCATGCCAGACGCCGAACCACCTCACCGGGCTGTTTTCCCTGATCTGCGCGGTCATGTCCCGGAAGCCGCGCGGAAACTTTTCTTTCTCCGGCGCCAGGTCGTACAGCCTGCCGTCCCGGACCGAAAGCCAGCCGTCGTCCAGTAAGATCCAGCGCACCGGAATTTTCTTTTCCGCGAATTCCTTCGCCTTCGCCCGGATCTTTTCTTCCGAAAGCTCCGTGTAGCAGGCGTTCCAGCTGCACCAGCCCAGGTATTCGAACGGCTCCGGATAGGCTCTTTCCCGTCTCATCGGGATCCGCTTTTCCTCCGCCGCCCGCCGGAACGCGAGATGGACGGCCTCGTAAATATCCCGGCCCTCCGCCAGCAGGAACGCCGGCTCGTCCAGCCCGCCGATCCCGCCGAGATACGCGGTCATGGTCAGGGTCAGCACGCCCGGTTCGCCCGCCTCCGCCATGGTTTTATACCGCTCGCCCGCCATGGGGAGCAGATATTCCGCCCGGTCCCCGTATTCCATGCAGAGGCTCTGCGTCCGCTCCGGCATTTCCTCGAACCGGCGCAGGAACTTCGGCCTCGTCCACCAATCGCCGAACAGATACATCGCCGTCATCCGCTTCGGCGCTTCCGCAAAGCGGATCCCGATCTTCACCGGCTTTTGAAGGGCCAGGCGGTCGCTTTCCCGGAAGGCTTCGTCGCTCAGGCGGAGTCTGACCGTCCCGGCCGCCAGGCGCCCCCGCCTTTCGACCGTGACCGCCGCTTCGGCCCCTTTCCCGGCAAAGCGGTACTCCGTGCGGCCGCCATCCTCCGTTGCGCCCGAGGGCTTCAGGACCTGCGCACCCGATTTCTGCCGGTTGATCTCCAGGGTGATCTCTTCAATTCGCTGTTCCATACGCTCCTCCTGACGTTCCGCACGGCTTTCCGCCGGAAACGGGGCCCCGCGCGGTCAGCAGTAGATTTTGAACGTTTTGATCTCGAAGCAGCCGATCGGGAACCGGATGCCGCCGCCCCGCACCGGGACCTCCGTCTCCCCTTCTTCGCAGAGGTTGGTCTCCGCGATTTTCCGCACCGGATGCGCGAAGCGCAGGGACACGTTCCCGTCCGATCTGCCGCGGTATTCGTACAGGCGCACCACATACGCGCGGCCTTCCTCCGCCTTTTTCACGGTGTCGACGGCCACATGGTCGGAATCGGTGCGCACGAAGGAATACTTTTCGTATTCCGGGCCTTTCCCGCTTCCCGTCAGGGGGCGGCAGAGAAGCGGCAGGTTCAGGCCGACCGCCTCTTTCTGCACGTCGCAGTCCGCCGCGGCGCCGCTGTGCGGATAGAGCGAATACGTGAAACGGTGGATTCTGCGGTCGGCCGTCTCGTCCGGATCCACCGCCGATTTCAGGAGGGACAGGCCGATGGTGTTCCCGCGGATGTCCCATCCGTATTTGCAGTCGTTCAGAAGCGAGACGCCGTATCCGCTCTCCGAAAGATCGGCCCACCGGTGCCCGGGAACCTCGAATTTCGCGAAGTCCCACCCGGTGTTGGCATGGGTCGGGCGCTTCAGGCTGCCGAACTGGATCTCGTAAGTGGCCTCGTCGGCGTGGATTCCGACCGGGAAACGGACCTTGAGGAACACCTGTTTTTCCTTCCAGTCCACCGTCGTGCGGAAATCGATCCGGCGGCTGCCGCCGTACAGGATGAAATCCTGCGTCAGCGTGGATTTGTTGAACCGCCACGCCTGGCGCAGCACGCCGCGCTGCGGGCTGGCCTCCAGCACCCGCCGTTCCGTCAGGACGAACGGGGCGTACGGCTTCTCTTTATAATACACGTCCACGTCCCACGCGTCAAACCGGAGCGGCTTGTCCTCGAACGCGGCGAACACGTTCATCGGCTTTCCGCAGCCGACCTCCCGGCCGTTTTCTTTATCGTAGAGGGAGCTGATCTCTCCGTTTTCGTTAAACTCCGCCGCATAGAACCGGTTTTCCGCGCGGGTCTGCGTCACCGTGACCGGAAGGCCGGACGGCCCCGCCTGCTGCGAGCACGCCAGCGTCTTGTACCCGTAGGGCGGCACCCCTTTCACATGGACCAGAACGCCGTCGCCGGTGTCCTGCCCGTCCAGCGGCCCCGTCTCGTCCGAAAAGCGGCTTCCCTTTTTCACCCGGCCCCCGTACGGGATGCAGATGCAGCCGTCCCGCTCGAAGCCGGACGTATTGTACACGGCGACCCCGTCCTTCGCCGCGCCGATCGTCCCGGCGATCCGGCCCAGCGCCGCTTCCCGAAGGGAGGTTCCCCTGTTGCGGATGGCCTCGTAATCGGCCGCGGTGTCCTCGTAGACCTGCCGGATCGCGGAGCCGGGGAGGATGTCGTGGAACTGGTCCAGCAGCGTCCGTTCCCACAGGGCGTCCAGATCCTCCTTGGGATATCGCTCGTCCCCGCTTTTCACGTCCGCGATCACGGACAGCGCCTCCAGGTCGTGGAGGAGCACCTCCGTCTTTCTGTTGGCGCGTTTGTTCGCCGCCTGAGAGGTGTAGGTGCCCCGGTGCAGCTCGAAATACAGCTCGCCGTCCCATACGGCGAGGGCGGCGCGGCCGGCGCGCTCATAGATCCGCTCAAAGTATTCCTCCGCGCCGGAAAGTTTCACGCGGGGGATGCCGGGGATGTTCTTCATCACACGGCTGCGCTCCAGCATCTCCCGGGTCGGCCCGCCGCCGCCGTCCCCCCAGCCGTAGGCGATCAGCAGCTCGTCGTTCTTATCCTTGTCCTTATAATTCTCCCATACGCCGGCCGCTTCCTCCGGGTCCATATGCCCGTTATACGTGTAGGACCGGGAGCCTTCCTCCGGCGTGGTGATGAAATGCGTGAGGATTCTGCTGCCGTCGATGCCCTGCCACCAGAACGTGTCGTGCGGGAACCGGTTGTACTGGTTCCAGCTGATCTTGGTCGTCATGAAATACTTCATGCCCGACTTTTTCATGATCTGGGGAAGCGCCGCGGAATACCCGAACGCGTCCGGCAGCCAGACCAGACGGGTCTCTTTGCCGAATTCCCGCCGGATGTACCGCTTCCCGTACAAAAACTGCCGCACCAGCGATTCCCCCGAGGGGAGGTTGGTGTCGGCCTCCACCCACATGCCGCCGGTGATCTCCCAGCGGCCCTCCCGGATCCTCTCCTTCACCTGCCGGAAAAGCTCCGGGTAATCCTCCTGCAGGAATTTGTAAAGCTGCGGGGAGGAATGCATGAACCGGTACTCCGGGTACTGCTTCATCAGGTTCAGCACGGTGGCGAAGGTTCTGGAAGCTTTTTCCCGCGTGGCGTTCAGGCGCCACAGCCACGCCATGTCGATATGGGAATGCCCCACGCCGTAGACCGTCGGCTTGATTTCGTCCGTTTCCAGCTCTTTCAGCCCGCTCCGGAGAAAATCCAGCGCCTCGTGGACGGACCGGTAATACTCCGCGCCCCGCCCGTTCAGAAAATTCACGCGGCGGAAGGCCGCGTCCAAAAGCTGCGTCAGGCGGATCCTCCGCAGGTCGTTCCCGTTCAGAAGCGCGGCGCAGCGGAGGACCGTGTCGGCCGTAAAATAGAATTGATCCGTTTCCCGATCCAGGAGGACGAGCTGCGCCAGCCGGAAGGTGCGGAATTTCGGGGGCGCCAGCACCCCGCTCCACGCCTTGAGGGCAAGGTGCAGGGTCTCCCGCCGGCAGAGCGACTCCTCCAGCAGGGCCTCCTCGTGCCAGATGTCGATGCCCTGCACGGGATGCCCGTCGATATAAAGCAGCGTTTCGGCCGTGGATTTTCCTCCGTCCCTCGGGCCCACCAGCAGCCTGACCGCCAGCGGGCCGCCCCGGAAGCTCTCGGGAATTTCGACCGGGGCGCGGAACCAGGCGACCCTGTCGTATCCGCCCCAGGTGTCCCCGGTATGAAAATCGGCCCAGCCGCCGTCGTCGTAACCGACGCGGTAAGCGCCGTTGATCGCTTCCTCCATGGAGGTTTCCCGGTACTTCCATACGGGGATGTCGATCGTTGCGCGGTATCGGCCCGGTTTGATTTCCTCGTCCAGATATTTTCTGATCTTTTCCAAAACGAAGTAAGGATCTTTGACCTTCATGATGCACCTCGACGTCTTTTTCGCCGGATGTTCCCGCAAAGCCGCCCCGCGCGGGGCGGCGCGTTTTACGCGGTCTCGGCCGGTCCCGGGCATTTCCGCCCGTTCAGCTTCCGCACCGCTTCCGCAAGGAACTCCGGTTTTCCGAAGCTGCCGGATTTCAAAACCAATTTATAATACGGCTCGTCCACGCTTTGGCAGGTGGGAAGGCCGGGCTCGATCTCCTCCAGCACCCGCATCCCCTCGATCCCCAGGCGTCCGCACAGGGCGGCCGAGGTGTCTCCCCCGCACACGATGATATTCCGGATTCCGAACTCTTCGATCACGGAGCGCGCGATCCCCGAAAGCGCCCCCGAGACCATCTCGGATACGGCGGTATTGCCGATGCCGCGCGCTTCCGCCATTTTTTTGGTCTGCTCCACCCGTTCCGGCTCGTTCATGGAGTGGATCAGGGCGAATCCGCCCGAGCGGTACGCCCTTTCCAAAAGTCCCCGCAGCCGCGCAAATTCCTCCGCGCGCGGTCGGGGGTCGAAAAGCTTTCTGGTGTCCAGCTCGAAGACCGGCCGTTTCCGGCTGCGGATATAGGCGATCTGCCCCACGGTCTGGGGCGTCAGGCTGCCGGCGACGCAGAGCGTCTTCTCCTCCCGGCTTTCGGGCCGCTCCCGTGCGCTTTTCCCCTTCGGCCCGGGCTCGATCCGCGCCAGGTATTCGGAAAGCGCCGAGCTCCCGCAGAGGATCTTCTCGTTTTTCAAAATTCCGGCCAGAAATTCAAGGTCCCGGTTGTCCCGCACGTCCATGACGCAGTAGCCGCCGGTTTTCCGCAGAACCTCCAGCCGTCGGCGCACCTCGGCTTCGCCGCGGTCGTACGCCTCGTAATAGACGGCGCCCACGGGCCGCTCGGTCTGCCCCCGGAGGATCTCCGTCAGGTCCGACCGGGTCATCGGGTGGACCGGGTCGTGACGGAACTGCGAATTTTCCAGCAGCGTCCCGTACACATAGTGCCTGCCGTGCAGCGTCGTCCTCCCGTTATCGGGGAACCCGAGGACGACCACCGCGAAATCTTCGTGCAGAGCGTCCAGCATCGCGTCGAACTCGGCGCCGATATTCCCCCGGAACACGGAGCACTGCTTGTCGATATACTGCCGGACCCCCCGCGCGGGGATCGCTTTCAGCGACCGGAAAACCTTCCGGTAGGCCGTTTCCGCCGTGTCGAACCGGGAATCCGTATCCACGATCAGCACGTCGCAGGGCGCGTAATTTTTCCTTTCCCCGTCTCCGTAGCGGTAAATCAGCGTGTTCCATCCGGCTTTCGCGTACATGATCCCGATATCGTTCGCTCCCGTCACGTCGTCTGCAATCACAACCGTATGCGGCATTGAGAGATTCCTCCGGTCCTTCAAAATTCCAGCAGATTGACCTCGTGCACCGGTTTGGCCTGGTCGTAGGGGATCTTTACCGTCTTGATCTCGCACGGGGCGAAGCGCAGCACGGCTTCCCGGTCCATGAACGGCGCTTTCAGGACGGCGGTTCCGCTTTGGTTCTTGGTTTCGTAAGCGCGGACGATCAGGCCGTCCCGGTCCTCCGCTTCCTTGACCGCCGCGACGACGGCGTGGTCGCTTTCCAGGCTCAGGAAAGACCGCCGCTGCGGCTGATTCCCCTTGTGGTAGGTCTCCAGGACGGAGAACGGCCTCCGGTTCAGCTCGTGCGCGCGCCGGACCACGTCCGCGTCCTTCCACGTCCCCTCGTGCGGAATCAGAAGGTATGTGAACTCCTGAAAGCCGTCGTCCACGCAGCGGTACCGCTCCCCTTCCTCCAGCTTTTTGGGGTTGTGGTGCGCGTAAACGGAATTTTTCAGGATCGTGAGGTCCATCTCGTCCACGTTCATGCTGTAGCTGTATTTCGCATCGTTCGCAATCGCCAGCCCGTACATGCAGCCCTTGCTGAAATGCTCGCCCGTGAAATCGAACCACGTCTGCCCCGGTTCCTCCTCGCCGTTGGCGCTTTTTTCGATATAGCCGTAGGGGATCTCGTAGGTCGGCTTGCGGAAGTTGAAATTGACGGGGTATTTCAGCTTCAGCATCGTCTGCGGCTCCCTCCAATCCACCCGCACCGAGACTTCGGCATAATCCAGCCCGGCGTAAAGGCGGAAATCCTGCGTGACGAGGGACCGGCGGTACTGGTATTCGACGCGCACGGCGGAGCGGACCGGGCCCTCCTCCAAAATCGACAGGGAAAGCGGCTTCATGTCGGCCAGCTCCTTGTCGAACTTAAAGACGTTGTGGGCCCACGTGTCGGACCGGTCCTCGATCACGGTGAGCCTCGCGCCCTCCCGCCTCAAAACCTCCAGGCCGTCCTTTTTGTCGTAGAGGCTCTTTACCGCGCCGGTCAGGGGGTTGAGCTCGATCCGGAAGCGGTCGTTTTCGAGGCCCGTCTCGTCGGCCCTGACCTTCCGGAAGGAAGGGGGATCTTCCACGTTCAGGTAAAGCTTGAACACCTCGTAGCCCATGCTCGGCAGCTCCGCCACGAACAGGAGCCGCGACTGCCCGTCCACCGTCGCCTCCGACCGGATCCTCTGGGCCGGGACGGTGTTTCCCTTCGAGTCCGTCAGGCGGAAGCGGTCGTCCGAAAGCCCGCGCACCTCCAGCTCGACCGGCATTTTTGCCGCCCATGCGTTGGAGTTGAAGACGACGATGGGTCTCATGTCCGTATTCTCTTCGATATCGATGTCCCAGGAGATCGCCTGGGCCGCGCCGTTCAGGTTTTCCTGCCCGATCGCCATCGCCCGGCCGAAAAGGTAAGAGGCGTCGTCGTAGGCGGAAGGGATGCTGGTGCCGGCGAGGATATCGTGGAACTGGTTGAACAGCACCGCTTTCCACGCGGTCCCGAAATTATCCGGGTAGGGGCGCTGCTCCACCCGGCCGGCGACCGCGCACCAGCCCTCCGCCGCCGTCAGCAGGTTCTCCGCCTGCCGGTTGGCCTTTTTCACCTTGGAAAGCGCGCTGTAACACCCGCTCGCGTGGTGCTGCAGGTCGCCGCTGTACTCCGGATACGTCTTCCCGTTGTTTTCGATATCCCGGAAAAAACGGCCGACGGTCCCCATCTCCAGCGAAGGCAGGTCCTCCCGCCGGTTCAGCTCGTGGATGCTCCGGATATTTTCCTTCGTAGGCCCGCCGCCGTGGTTTCCCACGCCGTAAAACATCATCAGCTCGTTTTCGCCGTCGTCCAGCTCGCATTTCAGCCGGTCCACGTATTTTTCGAGGTCTTTTCCCCCCGTGCAGTATTCGTAGGGGATACGGTAGGCCAGCACCCTGGAGCCGTCCATGGACCTCCACCAGAAGATGCGCCCCGGCAGCCCTTTCTCCATCGGCATGGGGCGCATGAAGACGTAATGGTCCAGCCCGCTTTTCTTCAGGATCTGCGGCAGGTTCCCGTTATGGCCGAAGCTGTCCACATTATACCCCGTCTGGGCCGTCACGCCGAATTTTTCTTTGAAGTAGCGCTGCCCGTACAGCCCCTGGCGCACGAAGGATTCGCCGGAGGGGATGTTGCAGTCCGGCTGGACCCACCAGCCGCCCACGATCTCCCAGCGGCCTTCCCGCACCCTTTTTTTGATCTCCGCGAACATCGGCGGGTTGTTCTTTTCCACCCACTCGTAGTACGCCGCGGAGCTGCAGGAAAAGACGAACTGCCCGTCCTCCTTCATCCGGTCCAGGGCGGAGCGGAAGGTCGCCTTCACCGCCTGAAACCCTTCCTGCCAGTTCCACAGCCAAACGGCGTCCAAATGCGCGTTGCCGATCATGCAAAGCTTTTGATTTTTCACGGCGTTTCCCTTTCTTTCCGCGGGCGGACCCGGTCCCTGCTCAGTATGTAATCGGTCATCTTCCGCTCGACAAGAGTTCTGACGGCGTCCAGCGATTTTTCGATCAGTTCCGGCGGGAAGGCGTTGAACTCCGCCTCCGTCAGGTGGCCCGTCCTCCCGACGACCGCCAGCATGGCCAGCTCCAGGTCGGTGGCGATGTTCACCTTGCTCACGCCGCCTTCCTTCATCTGCACCGCGCGCACCACCATCCCGCTCGGCACGCCCGAGCCGCCGTGCAGCACCAGCGGCGTATCCGTCAGCCGGTTGATCGCCCGGAGCCTTTCGTAATCGATCTTCGGCTTCTTCACGGTATAAGAGCCGTGCGCGGTGCCGACGGAAACGGCCAGGCAGTCCACTCCGGTCCGCCTGCAGAACTCCGCCGCCTCCTGCGGGTCGGTGTAAAACTTCTCGTCCGCAGTCATCTCGGCGGGGTCCGTCGTCCGGATCCTGCCCAGCTCCCCTTCGACCGTGATGTTCCGCGGGTGCGCCGTCTCCGCCACTTTCCGGGTGACGGCCGCGTTCTCTTCGAACGGTTTCGCGGAGGCGTCGATCATCACGGAGGTGAAGCCCGCGTCCATGGCCTCTTCGATCACGGAAAGCGTTTTTGTATGGTCCAGGTGCAGAGCCACCGGGACCTTGGGGTCCAGTTCCCCCATGACCCTGCGGAATTCGTCGGAAAATTCTTCCAGGCCCACCTTGTGACGGTTGACCTCGATCTCGGAAATCTGCACGATGACCGGGGAATTCATCCGGACGGCCGCCTCGACGATGGGCCGGATGAATTTCGTATACCGGGCCGAAAAGGAGCCGACGGCGTACCGGTTTTCAGCTGCGTTCCTGAGGATCCCCGTTAGATTGACTGCTTTGCTCATATGATCTCCTTCTCTTGCTGATTTCGCCGGTCGTGATATTCCTTCAGCATATTCACAAACGGCAGATATTCTTCCCTGAAAATTCTTTCGTACTTTTTTTGGACCGCTTCGTCCGCCCGATAGGTTTTTTCGGTCCGCGCCGCGTTCGCAAGGAATCTCTCCGCGCGGTCCCTGCCGGCGTTCTCCAGCAGGAACAGCGCCGCGGCTCCGCACAAAGTCGCTTCCGCCGCCGCAGGAATCTCCACCCGCCTGTTCAAAACGTCCGCTTTGATCTGCATCATCGCGCGGTTGCGCACCGAGCCGCCCGCGCAGACCAGGGAATCCGCGCGGACGCCGTGGACGCCTTCCAGGATCGAAAGCAGCCATTTCGCCTGATACTGGATCCCCTCCGTGATTCCTTTCAGAATCTGAAATCCGTCCCGGTTTTCCGTGAGGCCCGCCAGGACGCCCCTGATGTCCGCGCGGTACCAGGGAGACCCCATCCCCGTCAGATACGGGAAGTATAAAATCCCGCTCGGCTCCCTGCCGAGTTCCGAAAGGCGGGAATCAATCTCTTCATAGGAAACTTCGCGGAGCTGGAGTTTTTTCCGGAACCATTCCACGGAATGGCCCGAGGACGGGACGTTCGCCATATAAAAATATCCCCCGTCCACAAAAGGCCCGTACAGCAGCCCGCTTTCCGCCGGAAAGCCCGGCGCGCACGCGTTTTCCGGCAGAATCCCCACATAGGTCTCGGAAGTGCCCGCGCTGTCGCAGAGCCCGTTCCTGCGGCGGAACAGAAGGCCGAACGCCGCGCAGACGTGGTCGTGCCCCGCGACCGCCACCGGGATCCCGCGGTAGGTCCCGAAGCTTTTCCCGGAAGGCACAACCTCCGGAAAGTTCGCGGCGCTCAGTCCGAAGCGCCGAATCCGCTCCCCGTCCCACTTCTTTTTCAGGACGTTATAGACGTAGGTGCGCGCGGCGAAGGTCGGGTCCGTCACGAATTTCCCCGTCAGGCGGAACGCGATATAATCGCAGACGGAAAGCCAGACGGTATCCTCTTTTTTGAATCCCTTTTCCCGCAGCAGCCACAGGTATTTATAGATTCCGTATTTGAAGCTGTTGCGGAGCCCGGTCGTGCGGAACGCCGCGTCCGCCTCTTCGCGGGTCGTCCGCTCCGCCAGCGCGCGGGTGCGGGTGTCGAACCACGGAAGGATCTCCGTCCGCGCTTCCCCCGCCGTCTTCCCGACGACCAGCCCCGCTTCCGCCATGCCGGAGACGGCGATCCCCAGCGGCTTTTCCGGCGAAGCCCCGCACAGCTTTTCCACCTGGCTCCGGACGGCGCCCCAAAGCTCTTCGGCCCGGTAAACGCTTCCTTCCGCCGTTTCGGACAGCGGCGTAGGGAATTTTTCCATTCGGAGGACGCGGCCCGTTTCATCAAACAGGGCTGCCTTGACGTGCGTGGTCCCGACGTCCAGGGCAATGACCGTTCCGCTCACTGCTACCGCCTCGCTTTACAAGCGTTCCAGATCCCGCTTCAGTTTCCGTATCCCGAGCTCCGGGCTGGTCAGCACCTTTTCCCGCGCCCCTTCCAGCCCGGAAACCGCGGACGCCATGGAAGCCTGCGCGAGGACGACGCGGTCCGCTTTTTCAAGGCAGGCCGCAGCGGCGTCCCGGATCTTCCGGTCGTGGACTTCCTTTTTCCCCTGTTTCAGCGCCTCGTAGGCGCCCTCTACCAGGACGGTTTGAATCCGCACTTCCTTCCCGATCTCCCGCGCCTTCCGCTCCACCAGGCGGACCGTCGGCCCCAGGGTGGAATCCAGCGTCGCCAGGACCGCGATCTCACGCCCTTCCGAAACCGCCTTTTCCGCCATGGCCTCGTCGATCCGGCAGACCGGAACCCCGAGCTTCCCGTCCGCCTCCTCGGCAAACTCGCCCACGGTGGAGCAGGCGCTCAGAACGGCCCGGACCCCGAGCCGCTCCAGAATCCGTGCGTAGGTCATCCATCTTTCCCGCACAAACGGCACGTCGTTCCGCCCGCTCATGTCTTTCAGGATGGAATCGTCCAGGATGTCGATCACTTCCGCCTCCGGAATCTCTTTTTCCACCAATGCTCTCAGGCTCGCCACCGTCGCCGGCGTCGTATGGATTATCCCGATTTTGATCATATTGGCCTCCTATGCCGCTTCGTCATTTGATGGAACCGCTGATGTTCATTCCTTCGATGAAATAGTTCTGGAAGCAGAAAAACAGCAGCACGACGGGAATCATGGACAGGAAAGAAACCGCCATCAGGTAATTCCACTCCGTATAGCCTTCCCCCTTGAACACCTGGAGCCCCAGCTGAAGGGTGTATTTCGCCGGCTCGCTCAAATACAGAAGCGGGCCCTGGAAGTCCGACCACGCGCCTTTGAACGAAATCAGCGCCACGGTGGCGAGCACCGGCTTGACCAAAGGCAAGACCAGCCTGCTCCAGATGTAGAAGTGCCCCGCCCCGTCCACCTTCGCCGCTTCCAGCAGTTCGTTCGGGATCGTGCGGTAAAACTGCCGCATCATAAAGATATGGAACGCGTTCCCGCAAAAGGTCGGAACGATCAGCGGCAGGTAGGTGTTGACCCAATGCAGCTTGGAAAAGATCACGTAGGTCGGGACCAAAGTGACGAACGCCGGGATCATCATGGTCGCCAGAATCACTTTGAACAGGAATTCCCTTCCCCGGAAATTGATCTTTGCGAAAGCGTACGCCACCAGCGAATTGGAAAGCACGTTGCCGGCGATGGTGAACACCACGATGATCAGCGTGTTGACGGTATACTGCGTGAACGGCGCCTTCTGCCACGCGACCGCGAAGTTTTGGAACATCGGCCGCTCCGGCAGCAGCTTGGGCGGGTACTGGGCGACCTCGGGCGCGGATTTCAGCGCGGTGGAAAGCATCCACGCGACCGGGAACAGGATCACGACCGCGCCGAGCGTCAGGATCACAAAGAGGGCGACCGCGCCGAGCTTCTGTCTTCTGGATTTAATCATCGCGGCCGCCCTCCTCGTAGTACACCCATTTTTTCGAGAATTTCTGGACCAGGAGCGTCAGCCCCATCACGATCACGAACAGGAACCAGCACATGGCGTTGGCATAGCCGGTCTTAAAGTTTTTGAACGCCTGGTTCCACAGATGCAGATTGTAAAACAGCAGCGAACCGGCCGGGTTTCCGCTTCCGTTCCCGGAAAAGATGTATCCTTCCTGAAAGACCTGAAACGCGCCGATGATCCCGATCACGAGATTGTAAAATATAATGGGCGAAATCAGCGGGACCGTGATTTTGGTGAACTGGCGGAAGGAGCTGGCGCCGTCCAGGCTGGCCGCCTCGTAATAATCCTTCGGGATGCTTTGGAGCCGCGCCAGATACAGCAGCATCTGACCGCCCAGGGCCCACAGGTGCATCAGGATGATCGCCGGCTTCGTCCAGTTGGGGTCCGTCAGCCAGCCGGGCCCCTGGATGCCGACCGCGCCCAGGACCGTATTGACCAGGCCGTTCGAGGGGTCCAGGAGCAGCATCCACAGAAAATAAGTCCCGACCCCCACCATAATGGAGGGCAGATAGTAGATCGTGCGGAACGTGCGCAGCCCGAAAATCGATTTGTTCAGGATCACCGCCACGATCACGCCGCCTATGGTGACAAGCGGGACGTCCAGGGCGGAATAGAACAGCGTGTTGTTCAGGGATTTCCAGAACAGCTGATCCTGGAAAAGCATCTTTTTGTAATTCGCCAGCCCGACGAATTTGCCCGACAGCATATTATAATTGGTAAAGCTCGTGACGAACGAAAATATCATCGGCCCCAGAACGAAGCAGAGCATGCCCACGATCCAGGGCAGGATGAAAAGATAGCCGTAAGCGTTTTCACGCCCGCGCTGCGTTTTTATTTTCATTCTGCCAACGATTTTCCCGAATTTTACGCCATCCTCCCTTTCCGTTTTCTGATCCATGAGGGAGTCTTCACCCTTTCTTTCAAAAAGGCCGCCCAGTCAAATTGCTTCTGCAATTTCCAAGGCAGCCAACTGGTTTCTGACCTACAGCATTTCCAGTTGATTACGCAAGTGAGCTTGTGTTTTCCCCCCGCCTTCGGCGGGGGGAAAACACATCATCTTTCGCAAATTGAAATGGAACTGCTGTATGCTTATTTAGTTTAGTCCGTTCCGCCGGCTTTTATTGGTTGCTCGCAATAAAATCTTCCATTGCCTTCTGCGCGGCGTCCAAAGCGGCGTCGGTGCTCTTTTTGCCGAGGACCCCCTCGTCGATCAGGGGATTCACGACGTCCTGATACCCCTTGATCTGGTTCGGCACGATCAGGGTCTTTGTGCCCTCAAGGCATTTTGCCAGATCCTTGTTCACCGGATTCTGGAAAAACGCGGCGGAATCGTCAAAATCGTTTCTCGCGGAGAAATCCCCGATCTTGTCGGACAGAAACTCCTGGGTCTCCTTGCTCGTCACATATTTGATGAACTCGTAGGAGCCTTCCGGGTTCTTCGCGCCCTTCGGGATTTCGACCACGAAGCCGCCGCCGTCGGTCGTATGCCCCGTTCCGCTCTTGAACTCGGGAAGCGGAATCACGCCGTACTCCAGATCGGGGGCCGTCTTCTTCAGCGCGGAGGTGTACGCGCTGGTCTGGACCACCATGGACATCGCCCCGGACGCAAACGGGTCCTGCATACCGGATTTGAACGCCGCGGTCAGCTCGTCGTACTTCGACTGGCCGTAATATTCGATCTGGCTCCTGATCCATTGGAGGACTTCCTTGTTCACGGAAGTGTTGACCGTCGCCTTGATCGGGTCCGTGCCGAAAAATCCCGTTCCGCTGTTCGCGTTGGTGATCCATGTGTTCACGCTGTTGTTCCCGAGCAGGGGCAGGAAGCCCACGCGCTCAAATTTGCTCCCCTTTTTCACATCCAATCTGCGGGCCGCCGCGACCAGATCGTCCCAGGTTTTGATCTCCTCGGGCTTGACGCCGGCTTCCCCGAACTGCTTCTTGTTGTAAAAAATCGCCCTTGTGTCCACCGAAAGCGGCAGCGCGTAAACGGAGCCGTCCTCGCCGGTGCAGGCGTCCAGGTACTGCTTGTAGAACGCCCCTTTCGCCGCGTCGTCCAGATAGCTGTCCAGGCTTTCCACCTGGCTTTGGCTGGCACGGAACTTGACTTCCTCCATCGTGTTCGCGATCACGTCGCACGGATTTCCGGCCGCGATCTGCGCGATATTTTTCGTGAAAATATCGCCGAACGGGATGTCGACGTAAGTAACGTGGTACTTGCTCTGCGATTTGTTGAAGTTCTCCACCATTTCCTGGATATACGGTTTCCGGGCTTCCGAGCTCCACCATCCCCAATACGTCAGTTCCTGCACCTTTCCGTCGTCCGCCTTAGAGGCTGCTCCAGCAGAGCTTGCCCCTCCGGCCGTGCCGCTCTGCTGGGATCCCCCGCCGTTTGAAGAGCATCCGCTGATCGCCGTCACAGCCATCGCGGCGGCCAGCAGCAGCGCAAGCAGTTTTTGCCTTTTCATTCCTTTGCTTCCTCCTTACTCAATATCGGATTTTTCGTCAACGTTCATATTTTATCATTCAAGTCCACTAAATGCAAGGGTTTTATGAAATAAAATGATTTATTTTTACTTTATTTTGAATTAATTTGAAATCTCATTTTGGGGCGCAGGGGTTTATTCAGGTTTTTCTCTCCTTTGACTTCACGAAATGACCTTGTCCCAAAGTCCGTTGAAATTGAAAGTGACAGCTCCGGGTATAGTCT
>ENA-UOOI01001439-UOOI01001439.1-fermentation-metagenome-genome-assembly--contig:-NODE-1439-length-24844-cov-3.479608_pt1 | contig 24844 bp, 25 predicted proteins | sample MGYA00245779_ERZ724027 | MGnify/ENA primary metagenome ERZ724027 (study PRJEB28704, sample SAMN03018318) | fermentation metagenome | biome: anthropogenic terrestrial biome; feature: soil; material...
GATTCGCAAAACCCTTATGCTGTCAGCTTGACACAATTTCACTGCTTTTTTGAAAAATGTCTTCAGTATTTATTCATACCTGGATTCTTGCCAAAAAGGAGTTTTTTACCTGAGACACAACTTTTTTTACACTACTCATGAGATAATTTTGAATTTCCCTATGTAATAACAATGTCATCTATCCATTTATATAATTTATAACACAACTTATCGCTTTCAGGTACAAAAGTACTCATGTCTTCTTCAAAATCAGAGTAGCTGTTGCGTTCGTGATATAAATGATATCCCTGTTCGGTTGAATTTAACGTTATGAAAGAAATCCCAACTATTTTTTGTAACATGGCGATCCGTTTTTCACAATCATGCAATAGGTAATCACCCAAATATACTTTGGTTTTTTCACCTTTGTAAATGTTTATTCTTTGGTATTCCTTAGCGATTGCAAGATAGTTAATATTTACAGAGCCTCCCATTGGAACATAATAATCCACATTATTTACTCTTTCAATCTGATCCACTCTGCCAGTGCTGATATTATAATAGCCAATTATCATGTTTTCATTATCAGATAGCATAATATAAGTGACACCCTGATTATCATCAAGGGCATCACTCGATTTTAAAAAATTATCAAACAATATTTCCACATGTAAACTTTGATATCAAAGTCTGATAGGCTTGTTCGTATTTTATAATTCTCATTTTTTCTTAGTTACCTTAATTTCAACCTTGTTGTCTTCAAGTATATCAAAGGAGAAATCATGAGATTCCATGAGCTTAATACGTTCAATATTTTCTTTTGATGCAGATGTTCTTTTCAATGGTTTTGATGCCACAAATGGACTATTTGGTTTTATTGCATATGCATTCATATTTTCATCCTCCTCTTTGGTATTTTTAGTATTTTTAGTGTTCTTATTTTCTTTACACATATTCATCACCTCAAATGTATTATAACAAGTTCGAAGTGCAAAATGTGTCAATCTGTGTACCTGTAGTTACCTCTAATAATTTATTGATTCACGCTGTTCTATGTTTTATATTATACCCTTACCATGGATAAAAATCAAGTCAAACCATGATACAGGTTTGTGTCAAGTAAATGTTGGCAACTTTCTCATTGTTTTTCTAAAATGATATTTTTATATTTTTTTGTTCACCAAATAAGCCTGCCATTCAGGTTCTTTTATCAATATCCAAATGCTTTTTTAAATGCTTTTCTTGATGCGGTCTGCATTGCTTCAAACAGTGGCATATGATGGTTAAATCGATCCGCATATGGATTTCCTTTTCCATCCTTCTTTGGAGCTTTTGCCGCGCTTAATGTTTCTACAATTTCCTGCAACTGCAGCGTAAATATAAGCCCATCTGTATAACGATCTATGGTTTCTACTAGCTCCTTGTTCTCTTTTCGATATAGGGCTTTTGCAAGGTTATTGGCTCCTTTTGCTGACCAGCGCATCCTCCGGTGTTTCATCCGCAACGTGATCACAGTACAGTTCTGACTTTCCTGTATCCCCATACCCTTATACACAATACCTTCTTCCGGTTCTGGGATTGTAATCCCCCTCTTGTTATATGGCAGCAGACCTTCTTTGTTATTACTCAGATATTGATATAGCTCCCTTGCCTTTTTGCTTGATTTATCTGCTACTTCCGGGCTCTCGATACTTGTTGCATAGGTCTGAATATACTCCAGCATCTCATCCATTTTTCTTTCATCAAACAAACTTCTGATATCGTTCTGTGCTTTTTTATCTCTGATCTTTCTTAGGATTTCCTGATAAATATGGTATCTGTCCAGCTGAAAAATTGTTTCGGGGTCATAGGGCTCTTTGATCCAGCTTCCACCATCTCCGTTTAATATTCTCTGTCCAATTTCATCTGCATCGTATTTTTTTCGAATACAGGCTTCTCTTTTGGCATGAAACTCGGTACTGTTTTCCATTCCTGCAAGCATTGTTTTCCCCACCAACGTACTCCGTTTCTGCTTCTCTTTTTCAGCATCCCAGCCTTCATACATCGTAAATACCTTCATTTCCTGCTTTTTCATCTTCTTATGCTTTTCATTTTGCATATGGAGCTATATCCCATCCATTTCTTCAAAAAGAACCGGGATGCTTTTTTGTCCTTCCGTCTGGTCTGCATCCATCTGCTTTACCGCATGACGTTCCTCTTCGTCAATACGTTCTCCCAGACGCTGCATGATGTTCCAGACTCCACCTGCACTGATATTCTGTCCGCAGATGCTGCTTATGATCTCAGAGGTCACACGGTATGGGGATTCCGTTACTGTAAGTGCTATCTTCTCGGCATGGTTCTTAGAAATCAATCCTATTTTATCCATATGCATCGATTTATCCAGTAGAAATACGTGTGTGGCCTGCCCATCTTCGTTTACTGTACGGTATATTTTCCTTGAATACTCAACCGTGCCATATACTGTTTTGATAGAGGTCTGTCGGCTTCCTTTGTCCCGGTAAACAGCTTTGTCCCTCGACTCTGCCAGCTGTTTGTCATATGATTCCAATAGGATTTTGGTCATTTCCCTGCCTATCTATTTTGAACTGCTCCCCGTCAAGTAGACAATTGAAAAAATATAAATTTTTTCTGCCAATAGACAGCCTCTTTTAGAAAATATTGTGTTTTTCTCTGATTTTCCACAGTTTTCTCATTGCCTGTATTTTTTTTTCGTTATATAATAAATACATGAATTTTTGCCCTTCAAATAACTTTTCAGAAAAGGAGTATTATTGTGTACATTATTCTTGCTGTATCAAAAAATTCAACTTTTTCAGAAAATATACGTTCTGCTTTCCAGCATGAACAGGTTACAGTCGACACATTGAAGGACTATAATGAATTTGTGGATTATCTTCCTCAGAATATCCCAGCTCTTATCATTACTGACTGTAGTACCAACAGCATTAAAAACTTCCGATTAATGTCTGCTTATCTATCTGCACGATACCACTGCGGATTTGCTTTTACAGGTACACCAAAACAGCTTCATCCGTTTCATAACCATCTGCAACAGATCGGATGCACCGCACTGTATATTGAAAAATCGGAAATAAACTCTACCAGAAAACTGATAGACTATTTTCACTTATATAAAACCACAGAAAATAGCATTTCTTCCGATGATTTATTTTCCGAAAACAATACGAAAGATTTTGAGGCGCTTCTTTTAGATAAATCAGCCTCTTCTTTCACTTTTAAAAAATATCAATCTATTTTCCCGTTGTTTCAATTCTTTTCATGTGTTGTACAATTGGATTCCCCCTATAAAGCCGACAAATATATTTTTAAACTTTGGAGTATAACAAAAAACTTTTTAATAATGAAATACTCTGATAAAAAGGTGCTGATTCTTTTTTGGACATACATAGACCAATTTCAAAATCTGATTAGTCTGCGCGAAACACTCATTCACCGCTGTCAGACCAAACAATATCGTGATGTATGGATAGGTTGTATCCACACCGGATTATATGGTGCATATAAATCTTTTCTTGAAGCAAAAGAAACATACTATATTGATTATTTATATCATCCGGCCATTTCATTCGACGAAATCAGTTCCAGTGTAAAATCTGCCTCTAAACCTATCCGCCTTGTTGAAATCGAACGGCAGATCCGTTCTACTCTGGAATACAGAAACGGAGACGGTATTTTAAAATTAACGCACGACTGGTTTGATGAATGTCAAAAAATGAACTATACCCTTGAAAACATACAAATGGATCTGCTTAATCTCTACAGCAGTATCAAATATGTTATTTTTGATATGTATACTCTACATGCAACACGTATAAAGAACGGATGGGAGGTTTACGAACTCTTTCATATTCATAGCGTTGATGAATTAAAAGAATGGTTTTTTGACTGGTTAAACTACACCTTGAATAATATACAAGTAAAAAAAGGACAGGGATTCCAAATAGAAGACGTTCTTGAATTTATTAATCATCACTTGTTAGAAAAAATCACATTGGAAAGCACAGCGGGTTTTTTTGGTTATAACACATCTTACTTTAGTACAATGTTTAAAAAAGAAACTCAGGAAACTTTTATTTCCTATGTATCAAGACATAAAATGCAAAAAGCCTTTGAACTTCTTCAGAACGGCAGAAAGGTTGCAGAAGTAGCCGCGCTCCTTGGCTACAGTGACTTAAAATATTTCCGAACGCTATTCAAACAGCAATTCCATATTTCTCCCTCTTCCGTCCACCGTTTGGATTCTAAACAAGAAAACAATACACGCTGAAGCAGAAAACACCAGAAGTACCTTCCGTTTACTCCTGATGTTTTCTGTTATTTCTTTGTCTATTACCAATACCTTTATTCACTTATAGTTCTCTAATTTTTATTCTGCATAACTCATCATTAAAAACAGAAAACTTTAGATTTGTAATTTTCCCTTTTACATCTACCTCCACATTTATTCCGTTCTTTTTGCCTGAATTTCACCACATACCTCTCCACTTTTTCCAACAATCAATACTTTTTTTGTTACTCTTATTACTATTTTTCCGGCATGCATAACATAATCTTCTTTCGTCTCTCTGACCTCAGCTTCGATTACGTTCTTTCTAAGTTGAAAACACGGCTTATTAGTATTATATCCCTGAAAATGTGTAATTCATGTTTTCTTCCTCTTCATTTCAATTATTACACAATTTTCAGATTCTCGGCATACTAATCACTTTTCCACCTTTTATCTTCCGCTCCCATTCAACCGGAACCACTGTTCCTGATTCACTTAACAATACAAAAGGCACTGTCATTACGTGACTGTTCTTATTTTCTTCAAAACGTATTTCTGCTATAAAATAGTGGATATTTGTCTCTATATTTTCAGTACTGATTTCAAACTCAATTGATTTCATTCCTGAACCCATATGTGCCATTGTTAGAAATACAGCCTGCTCATTTGAAGGCATTACCTGATACCCATCTCTGGTATACAAATATACTTTCACTCTGTCCGAATTTATAGATTTTGAATTGTTTGACAAGATAATTCTGATTTTTTTTGACTCATCCTTTTTCAAAACAGGATCTCCACAATAATCAAGCCTTACTGTCAAATATGGAAACTCGTATTTGACCACGTCTAAATCCTTGTAAATATTTGCGAAATATGATGGTGCCATAAAATCTTCTGCCTTTGCATCCAGTCCAAACTCACTCATAGCTACATTATGTATCTTTTCTACCCGTTCTGCCAATTCATCAATCGTATGCGGTATCTTTTTTTCCAATCTGAACGGATCAAGGCTAACTGTTACGATTGCATTCCCGATTGGTTTCAGCCATTTTTCATCCATACAGTCCGTACCATACATAATTCCGAACATTGACGCGATTGTTCCCGCTGTACAGTCTGTATCCTCACCATAGTGAACTGCCGTACAGATAGATTTATCAAAATCTCCTTTTCCATATAACAAGGAAAATACAATAATCATGATGTTAGATGGAACATCCCATCCCATTTTTCCCTGATCATATCCTTTTTCCGCATCTTCGACCGCAATTCCGTGCCACTCCAAATGTCCGACATAATCTTTCATTATCATTTCTCTAGAATCTTTCCAGCTGATACCTTTATCATAAGCCTCGATTGCCTCACGGATACAACAATACAAATCACATTTCTCCGGAATATATGACAGTCCGATTTCTATCAGCCTTCGTATATCCGTTTCATAAAAAGCAGCACTCTCCATGGCAGCAATAAACACCTCAGCATATACGCCTTCTCCGTTTCCATGGTCTACAACTGCATCCTCATAAGCATATTTAGCTGCTAATTCCGGATATCCAGGGAATATGCATGCCCAAATTTCCGAACGTATATAAGAACCACAACTGTCTTTAAATTCATTATTAAATGTTCCTGTAACCGGGGGTTGTAATCCTGCACGTAAATTTGTCTTAGCAGTCCCATATTCTGCATGCGTAAATATCATAAATTCATTAAAGTATTCGCCAAGAATTTTTGCATCAATATGCAGTCCCTTATCTTCCAATGCAATAAGCCAAAGAATCTGTATATCCAAATCATCATTTGCCAGCGGTTTCCCTTTGCTTTCATGTGTGTAATATGTCACATCATTTGCTGCACGCTCCCATTCCATAGGCATACCAAGTGTTCCTCCAACATTCTTGCCCAACCAGCATCCCTGAAGTTTTTTTCTATATAACTCTCTATCCATCATCCTTTTATCTCTCCTATTACTCTAAGTTTTTATTCTTTTACAGCTCCGTCATTCATTCCTGATGTCACAAATTTCTGCAGAATAAAATAGACAATCATTACCGGAATGATGATAATAAACAGTGACGCAAACAATTTACCTGTATTTCCTCCATACATCTGTTGAAACTTAGTCGGAATAACAGTTATTGTCATCATTGACTCTTCTCTCAGCATAATAGATGCAAATAAATATTCATTCCAACTAGACAAAAAAGTCCAGATAACGGCCATCATAATAGACGGTCTGCACATAGGAACTGCAATTTTCCACAATGCTTTGAATGTAGAGCATCCGTCTATCAGTGCCGCCTCTAAAACAGTATTTGGTAGTGCATCAAAACCATTTTTAACTGTAAGCAGATTAAACGGTGCAATTAACACAACATAAGGTCCTACCAATGAAATATAAGTATTTAATATTCCCAGCTTGGAACTGATCTGAAAAACCGGAACCATAATCGCCGCTGCAGGAAGAAGTAATGCAGATAATAAGAAAACATAAATAAAATTTTTTCCTGGAAACTGTAGTTTCGAAAGTGCAAATCCTGCCAGAATATCCATAAACACAACCATCACAACAACAATGACTGTAACAAAAATACTATTTTTGAAATACATTTCTATATGATAATTGGTCAATACGTCAATATAATTTTTTATGCCGCCCCCTTTTAAAGATCCATAAATCAAAATCAAAATCGGAATCAGTATAATGGCGATTAACAGCAGAGTGATAAGATAGGTTACTATTTTTTTCATTGCCTCTGTTTTTTTCATTTTTACTTATCCCTCCTAATAAAGTGTTTTTGAGTTATACATACGAAGCTGTATAATCGTGATAATCATAGCAATGATAAACATGACAACTGCTATTGCACTCGCATACCCCTGTCGATATGTCCCGAATGAAGCCTGATACATGTATGATGCAAATGTCTGGGTAGAATTTGCAGGTCCTCCAGCTGTCATAACCGCAACCAGATCATACTGCTTTAACGCTCCTATTACTCCAATAATTGTCAGATTATATGTTGTTCCGCGGACTAATGGTATTGTAATACTCTTCAATATCTGAAATCCACTTGCACCATCAATCTTAGCCGCCTCATACATATCATTTGAAATTCCCATCATCGCCCCATAATAGAGTGTTACAGAATATCCTGTCCACTGCCAGATATTGATAATAATAATCACAAAAAATGCGGTCTTCGGATCTGACAGCCATGCCCCTGCAAGAAAGTCCAAACCTACAGCTTTAAAAAATGAATTCAAATAGCCTACATTAGGATCCATAATACGGAAAAATATCTGACCAATAATAACGGATGAAAGAACTGCCGGCATGAAGACAATTGCCTTAGCTATGTCTCTTCCAAAAAACTTCTTTCGAAACAGATTTGCAATCAAAAGCCCGAGAACACATTGAACACCAACTGTAAAGACTGCAAATAAGGCAAAATTCTTCAATACTGTTTTAAAAATAGGATCACGGAAAAGCTCAATATAATTCTGCAGTCCAATAAATGTTTTTTCGACCTCAATTCCATTCCAATCATGGAAACTATTCTGTATGTTATAAATAATCGGATAGACCATAAAAACAAATACAAACACGCACAGTGGTATCACAAACAAATAACCTAGTTTTTTACTATTTCTATAGTTAATCATAAATCTCACCTCTTGTTTTTTATAATCTTTCGGGAAGAATAAAGAGATCCCCGAAAACAAGTCTTTCCTGCTTTCCTGACCTCTTCACAATTTTCAAAATTTAAATTTCAGAACTATTTTAACGCTTCACAAGCAGTATCCATTGCCAAAGTAGCCTCTTCAGGTGTAGTTCCGCCTGTTGCCAATAATTGTAGATTATCATACAGTGCGTCACCCATTTCCGGATAGAGTGCTTCTCTGAATCCCACTGTGTTACCACTTGCAATGATAGCTACAATGGCATCATATGCTTTTTGATATGCCTCTGTTGTTTCCGTTGTCATAGCCGGAGCATCTTTTAGAACACTGAAAAATCCCAGACCATCTACTACTGACTGCTGCATATCGTCACACATCCACTTTACAAACTCCCACGCAGCATCTTTCACTTCACTGGAGCCACTGATTGCCCATGATACATCAGGTGCTGTAATTGCCATACTGTCTTTTCCTTCTATTGCAGGAAGTGCAGATACTCCGATATCACGTGCTGCATAAGTTTCATAAAAGCTGTTGTTACTGTTCAATGACCCCAAATCCCATGAACCATTGAAAATCATCGGTACAACGCCCTCACCATTATCATCTTTCCACAGAGAATATCCTTCATTATAAAGTGGTGTTGTTGTTGCTCCATCCTGCACAATACCATCTGTATATAATTTCTGATAATATTCAAATGCTTTAATTACATCTTCCTGATTCCATTCTTCCTCTAATGTAAACACCTTATTGCAGACATCCTTATTCAGGCTTGCCAGAAGTGTGATAAACATATCATAATTCTGCCATGTATCTTGTCCGCCGAATTCCAATGGAATACTTCCATTCTCTCTTAATGTCTTTGTTGCATCTTCTAGCTCATCCCATGTAGTTGGCATAGACTCCACACCGCCGGCCTTCAGCTGCTCACCTGCATACCAAACTGTGCCTGCTACCGACATCGCACTTGGGAATGCATACGTCTCATCTCCTGACATTCTGATATTTGTAAATGCATCAGGAGCAAATTTGTCTAACCAATTTTCTCCCCATTCTTCCTCTGCGTATGGTGCTAGCGGTTCCAACTGACTCTTGAATTGCTCCAGCGTTGCCCCCGCTGCAATACCAATAACATCTGGCGCTGTTCCTGCTGGAAAATCAACTTTTAATTGATTATAATGATCTTCCTGACGTGTCAAAATAATTTCTACATCAATATTCGGATGGCTCTTCTCGAACTCTTCCTCGATAGCCTTTTCGATATCATCATCTTCACTGAAACCTTTATAATTTCCTAACGCATACTGCCATGACTGTACCTTTAATTTAACTTTTTCACCTTCTGCTGATTTTTCCTCTTTTGATGTCCCGCTTCCACATCCAACAAGTGATGCGGTCATGCACAGAACCAATGCCAATGCCATCTGCTTTTTCATACAATATTCCTCCTTGAGACTCGAATTGATTAAGTTGTGAAATCACTTTATTTTCCGGATTTGTTATTAAACATATTACTCTCTTTTACAAGTAATATGAAGAGTTTATTTCTTGTTTTTATAGGGGGTTTTTTTTGGGTCCAACACTTATTCTTCGTTTTTCTTTTTATGAACTGTTATTCAGCCAATTAGTAACATGTGCATCTACCGCCGCATCCGAAGTATCAGTGATAAACTGTGTCAGGAGCATAGTCTATCCGTCATACCGGAGAATCCAATCGGAAAATGAAATACAAAGAATGGCAGGCAAATAAGACTGCGAACAGTTGGAAAACACAGCTTCGTAAGGACATTAACCAAATCATCAAGATCACTTCCACCTATACAGAATTTCTTGCCATCATGCGAGCAAAAGGCTACGAAATAGGCAATGATGCTCTGGACGAAACGGGTGGAAAATACATCACTTTTCTTCCAGTTGGCAGAGAACGTGTAATCGGGGGAAAGGAATTTAAAAAGAATAAAAACATGGACGAAAAGAAACTGATAGACAGTAGAAAATATTTTATTTTCAAAATACGTGATTTAGTCAACAAATTGAACTGTTTGATATGTGGCAGGGAACTAAAAACTGCATTCGTGATGACTTATGGTACTTCTGGCAAGAAAAATCCTATTATCACAGAATCAGTCTGAACAGCATCAATAATGCGAAAATGCTGAATTATATCGACATAAACTATAAGAAACAAATGGAACGTTTCCTGCAGCTAAGAAATGGTATGGGAAATGAAAATACCAGAACCTTAGAACGTGTACTTTATACACTAAATTCTGCCAAATCCTTCACTGTCCAGAATCGTTTTCTTAACTTTTGGTCTTCCCTTGAATATATTTTGCATCCATTTCCACGCTTCACTATTATAGAAAAAGCAAGGGTTGTGGTTCCTGAAGTTTTTGGATTGTTTTACTTGAAAAATAAAATGAATATCTTCTGGGCACGCCTTACTTACTGCATAGAAAAGAAAGGATATTCTGAAAAATATCCTACTTTACAATCATTTGTAACGGATTGCCAAGACAAAAAGGACTATTCCACTCCAAAGATGATTTCATATCTGTGCAGTGATGAAAAGTATAATGATATTTTATCTGAACTTTCTTTCCATATTGTATTGGAACGAGAGTGTCGTGAACTAATTATGCTTTTGACTGAGCCTGCAAAGGCAAATAAGGCAATACAAGAATATTTTGACAGCATTAAGCATGACCTAAACTATATTTATCGTCTTCGCAACCAGTTAATTCACTCTGCGAAAGACATTGACGAATCATTGGAATATATCAGTTTTCGTCTATATCGCTATGTTAATTCTGTTCTCTCCACAATTCTGTATTATGAAGAAAAGAACAGTTTATACAATATTACAGATATATTGGGGTCGATAGATGCCACCTATCAGGATTACAGTGCAAAATGGTCAGAGGATAGCAAAAAGAAAAAAAACAATTCTTCTGAGACTCCGAAAAAAACTGTTTCCACAACAGAAATTTACCGTATTGTAAGACCCAAATACTTGTTTATCGAGTAACATATTAACACTCTTTATCTTTCCCTATGCCTGATCCATTGACAAATCAGGTATAGGCTTTTTATTAAAAGCAAAATGCTCCTTTACTCTTTATTTTCTTGAACCAAATCACGCACTAGTGTGCGTGATTTGGTTCAATACTTAATAAGTGTCAAAGACAGAAATATACTATTTTTTCTTTCGTGTCCAGATAAGTCCAATAACGGCTCCAATCAGGATAACTGGTGCGATTCTGACAAACAGCCACTCTAATGCGTGAAAGCCAACTCCGACAACTGCGGTTTCAGGGACACTATAATCCCAACCTAAATATGGACTTTTCAATACAGTTAAGACCGCAAAAACAATTACTATAATCGTACACAAGGCGATGCAAAAACCGTGAAGTGTTCTTCGTCTTGTTTCTTTCCTTTGTGCGAGCTGTAAGTTTATAATCTCAAGCTTTTCGGAAATTACTTTTAAATCATCAATCTTCGACTCAGCAATTGTTTCTCCAAGCAAGGTGCTTACGGGTGTTTCCAGCACTTCCGAAATGGAAATCAGCATATCAGAATCGGGTACCGACAATCCTTGCTCCCATTTAGAGATTGTTTGCCGTACCACATTCAATTTAATAGCGAGTTCTTCTTGTGAAAGTCCTTTTGATTTTCTGATAGCTTTCATATTTTCGTTTAGCATTATGGATAATCTCCTTCCTATCAATCGTTACCCTTATTTTATGTGGAACTACTCGTTGCTGCAAGCAACGCAAATTAACATTCAGGGCTTTAGCCGTGATTTGCTGTTGAAGAAGGTAAAAAGTTTGTTGTAAAGCAAAAAGGACGATGTCCACATATTCAGACACCGCCCTTATAAATCTTATTGTATCGCCTACACTCCGAAATATGCGATTTTCCACCTCTACACTCTTTTTAAAAAATGCAGTACATTTTAATACAACTTCGAACCCGCCGGAATCCGGTCATCCACCATCAGAAGATTCAGTCCTTCGTGACCGTCAGCCTCATGAACAGCACTAATCAGCATACCGCAGGAATCAATGCCCATCATCGGTCTCGGCGGCAGGTTTGTGATTGCAATACAAGTCTTTCCTACCAGTTCTTCTGGCTCGTAATACTCATGAATACCGCTTAAAATCACCCGATCCATGCCTGTTCCGTCATCCAGTACGAACTTTAAAAGCTTTTTGCTCTTCTTTACTGCTTCACATTCTTTGACCTTTACTGCACGGAAATCTGACTTGGAGAATGTGTCAAAATCAACCATTTCTTCAAAGAGTGGCTCGATTTTGACTTCTTTCCGCCATTCTGAATCTTCTTCTCAAGATAGGCCTTCTCTCTTGTAATGCATTCAGCCAGATGAAGCCGGTGTCTGGTCAATCGTTTTAGTGCAAGGAACTGGCTGCCGCGCCATGCCTCACATTTTTTAATGCGGCCGACTCTTGCGAAATCAGCGATCAAATAGGCATCCATGGGATCGGTCTTGTCCATTGCCACGTAAGACTTGCGATAATTGGCCGTTGCTTTCGGGTTTAGGCAGAAAACATAGGCCTTATAAGGCATAAGTGACTCACAGGTAGACAGATAATTGGCGATATGTATGCTGTAAACGGAAGTAGATTCCAGAGCAGCAACAATCATATTGAGATTGGGATGATCTTTCATACAGTCCTGGATCATCCCGGCAAGTTCATCAGCCCCCGGCTGATTGTTACGAAATGAGGGTGACAGCAGCTTGTTTTCATCGAAATCCATGGCATAAACAACGTTGGATTTTGAACTTACATCAATACCAACAAACAAAGTGGACATATAGTTGATCTTTATCATGTTATCACGCTCCTTTCCGATCTGGATTTATGAAGTCTTAGGTGAAGGTTGATCCTCTGCTGCATATGGTGACCGAAACCTCGCGTAATGAGCATTCACCCAGTCAGCCTTTTTTGCTGGTGCTACGGCTGGGGATGCAACTTCTGTGTTAGCGGAATGTGCCATATGTGCCAGACTGGATGCTCCGGAAGCAGTCACGGACTAAGCCGGCTGAAAGGTGAAAAAGCAGTGCCTTCGGACATCAGACTCTGCTGATATCATACCACAGGATTGACCTTATAAAAAATGTAACTGAAGGCTGTATAGATGGTAATAGAATGAGGGGAGTCCCTCTTAGATGTTCTTACCACTATACTAAAAAGAAATAAGTCTGTAAGCGGATTATTGATGCTTACAAACTTATTATACGAGGTGAAGGCGTATGATCCGTTATCGAGTTGACAGTCAGAATAAACGGATGGATCCGAGCACCTGGGAAGGAAGCATTAATTACATCTATGACAAAGGTTTTTATGAATGCGGGGTAACATCCAGAGGAAGTACGTTTCGACTGATGATTGGAAAGCATAAAGATGAAAATTTTCTGTGTATTCCCAACTGGAATGTTGGAATTGAACTATCAAAGCTGAAAGACAGGTTCTGGAATTATGAACAGCTGACACAGTATGGGAAAATGGGAAAGGTGGACGCACATAGCGTTGCGGATGCACTCGTCACATTGGACAAGTATATTAAACTATGAAATTGTGGCAGGCGCTGCCTGCTACAATCAAAAAAACCTGCTCTTGACATAAACATGAGCAGGTTTGTGACAGAATATAGAAGCAGCTTTGTGACAGGAGCCAAGATCATTAACAAAAGGAATGCTATATCTGTTCCTATTTCACGCGAAAACGGATCAAGATAAGAACTTTTATTTTATAATCTTATTCTGCTTAGGTATATAGGTTCCATACCCCCCTTCTTTTAGAATTTTTCCATTATCATATACCAGCTGCCCTCTTACCCAAGTCTGTTTTACTCTTCCTTTCATGTGCTGATGATGATAAATATTATTTACTGTTTTCGTCTTCGACAGACTCTTTGTACCATCAAAAATCCATTGTTCATTTAAATCTACAACTAAAATATCAGCATCTACCCCAGGCATTAAACTTCCCTTTTTTGGTGCCAAGCCCATAATTTTGGCTGTGTTTCCGGCCGTGATTGCCGAGAGCGTTGTTAATGGCAAATCCCGTTTATGGACTCCTTCCGTCAACATACCAGAAAGCATTGCATCGAAACCGCCAAAACCACTATATTCCAAAAAGAAATTCCCTTCTTTTACTTTTTCTTCATCAGAATATGGCCCATGATCAGATCCTAGAGTATCAATGGTTCCATCGAAAACATAGTTCCATAATTTATCGACATTCTCTCGACTCCGAAGCGGTGGATTACATTTTGCATATGACCCTTTTTCATCCATAATATTCTTATCAAACAATAAATAATGCGGGCATGTCTCAACATTAACTTTAATTCCCTTAGCTTTTGCTTCTTTAAGATACTGAGCTCCCTCGGCTATTGTCATATGGCATATATATAATCTTGATCCCGTTGCCTTAGCAAAAAGAGTTGCTCTCTCTATAGCTTCCAGTTCAACCCACCAGGGTCTCGCTTCATCGTGCATCCTATTTGGAATATTTTTCTGTTTCGCCATGCTTTTACTACCAAAGTCCGCCACTTCTGCATTTTCAGCATGAACACCAATAAGTCCATCAAATTTACTGGCATTTTTCATTCCCTGTACTAGATATCCATCTGTAATTTGTGGATAGTCTGGATTCGCAAAACTCATAAACCCTTTATAGGCCACACAGCCTAATGCGTTCAACTTCTCCAGGTTATCTACGCACCCTGGTGTAAGTCCACCCCAAAACGCAAAATCAACACAAGAATCTTTTTTCGCCACATCATACTTTATTTTAAATCCTTTTTCATCAGTTACCGGTGGAACGCTAAGTGGCATATCAACAATTGTGGTAATCCCACCCGAAGCAGCACACTGAGATCCACATTTCCAGTCTTCTCTATAGTTTTGCGGAGAAGGATCCCACATATGTACATGGGAATCAATTACACCTGGCATTAATATTTTTCCTTCTACGTTAATTTCCTGGTATTCCGAATTCAAGTGAATACCAGGCTGTAATATTCCAATAATTTTATCATCTTCTACAACTAAACTTCCATTTTTAACCTGATCTGGAAGAACTATCATTCCTCCATAAAATATCTTTTTGCTCATATTGCTAACCTCCTAAAAATTATAACTATTGCTTTCTACATGTTTCTTACTCCTGAAATGTCACCACCATCAATTACAAGCTCTGTGCCTGTCATAAATTGTGCTTCATCGCTCAAAGCATAGACAATTCCCGAAGCAATCATGTCTGGCTGAGCGATTCGATTTAAAGGATTAGATTTTGTGATTTTCATTCTAGCATTTTCCTTATTTACTTGATTATCTATATCTTTTTCTAACATTGGTGTTTCCGTAGGTCCGGGACAAATGCAGTTTACACGAATTCCGTCTTTTCCCAGTTCTAACGCCATACTACGTGCCATGATAATCAGACCGCCTTTTGACACATTATATGCCAGACTACCGGTAGACCCACATAGACCTTTTTGTGAAGACACAAATACAATACTTCCTCCTGATTTCATCAATTTTTCCGCTTCTTTACTTGAATAAAAAGCTCCTCGCAAATTCACAGAAATCACTTTATCGAAATGTTCTAAAGTTGTATTCTTAAAGTCATTTGATGATCCAATACCAGTACTATATACAAAACCATCTAGACTTCCTATATCATGTTTGATTTTTATAAACATTTCTTCTATAGAGACAGGATCCGAAACATCACATTTCATATACCAAACATCTTTATCCTTAAATTCATCTTGTACATCAGATGCTATAACGACTGTTCCCATGGATTTGAGCATATTTACCAGTGCATATCCAATTCCTCCTGAAGCACCTAAAACAAGAATTTTTTTATTCTTTAAGCAAAACATAATTATTCCTAGGCCTCCGCTATATTTTTGTGGATTTTAAGCTTTGTTTTAATTTCTTTGATTCGATCCGGCTGCAAAATCAAGATTAAGATAACTGTAATATATGGAATCATTAAAACCAAATAAGAGGAGATCGAGGTAAGCTGCAAAACATTTGCCAATGCTTCAGCAAATCCAAACAGTACCGCTGTAAACATAACCCCTATTGGAGTGGCATTTGATAACATGACGGCTGCTAATGCAATAAATCCTCTTCCGCCTACCATATCTTCGGAAAATTGTGTCAGATTGCCAAGAGACATCTGAGCACCACCTAGTCCACAAAGTATACCCGTGATTGTAATGCTAATCCATCTGTTCTTCGTTACATTTATGCCCACTGCAGTTGCCGCCATCGGATTTTCACCACATGCACGTATATTCATTCCAAATTTCGTGCGTTTTAAAATCAATTGAGTAACAAAAACCATGATAAACGCAATGTAAACCAATAATGTCTGGTCTGTAAAAAAATATTTTATTACGGGAATATCTTTTAATATGGGCACTGATATTTTATGCAGCCCCTGAATCTTGGGATCTGATAATGTTCCACTGGTCTTAAATAATGTACGTAATAAATATGTAGTTGCTCCAAGGGCAAAAGAATTGATCGCAAAACCACAAACAACGTTATCTCCGCCCATCTGCAATCTTAAAACTCCATAAAATATGTTAGTGAATACACCTCCGAGTAACGCACATAAAACTCCAATAATCGAGCTTCCGGTAAAATAGCTTCCTACAACTCCTGTAAATGTTGCCATTAACATACTTCCCTCATAAGTAATGTTTCCTGTGCCTGAACGTTCGCTATATACTCCACCTAAAGCGCATAGTAATATTGGAGTGCTTACCCGTAAAGTCGGCGAAATGATACTTGCTGAAATCATATCTTTTTTCTCCTTTCCTCTATAGAATTTTTTCTTGGCAATTTTATCGGAACATTAAAAATGTTAAATGATTTTATTGATATAAAACAAATAATTAACGCTTGTATAATTACCGCCAATGCTCTGGATATTCCAGCACTTCTTTCCAGAGTCAGTGATCCTGCTTTCAGCATTCCCATAAACAGGGATGAAATCAATATACCAATGCCATTGCTATTACCGAGTAAAGCTACCAGCATGCCATCTGTACCAAAGTCAGGTGAAAACTCAGACAAGAATCGTCCCTGAACTCCCATAATTTCAGAGGCTCCGGCAAGTCCAGCAATAGCTCCACTTAACAACATTACGGATAGTCTCACATGATTAACACTAATACCACTGTATTTTGCAAATTCCGGATTAAAACCTGACACCTTTATTTCAAAGCCTTTCGTTGTCTTATCAAAAAATATTATAAATAATACGATCAACGTAATGCCAAGAATAAAACCAAAAGAAATTGGACTGTTTCGAAATCTGGGAAATTGTGCCGTAGGAAGTAATTCGTCTGTCGTCAAAGAATCACCAAAATCTCCTTTAGTCAAAAAGAACTCTTTTACTAAAAAACTCGTAAAATGAATTGCAATATAGTTCATCATCAACGTTACAACAATCTCATTTGTGTTCCAATATACTTTTAATATTGCAGGCAGTAATGCCCAAGTCATACCAGCTAACATCCCAACCAGCATACATAGGGGAATATGAATAAACACAGGCAGACTCTTCACATAAATTCCAACCAACGTTGCTGCCATTGCCCCCATGTATAGCTGACCTTCCGTTCCCATATTAAATACGCCACCCTTAAAGGCAATACCTGAAGCTATACCACAAATCAGATAAATTGTGCTCCAACGTATTGTAGATGTCAGAGCCGGTAGGCCCCCTAAAGATCCCTTAATCAGAAAGGAATATACATTAACAACATCGAATCCACCTAACAGAATAAACAAAGATCCTAGCAAAAGTCCAAGGAAAACAGCTATAAAAATCGTCGAAGGTTTAATCTTTCTCTGCTTAAATTCAAAATTCATTGTATTGCCTCCTTATTACAGTCGTCTTCTTTAATACCTGCCATTAACAATCCTATTTTTTCCTCATTTGCCTCATTTCGATTAAGCTCTCCTATAATTTCCCCCTTATAAATAATAAGTATTCGATCACTCAATGCAAGTATTTCTGATAATTCATTAGAAATCAGTAGTACAGCATTCTTTGAATCGCGGTGTTTAATGATTTGCTGATAGATAAATTCCTGTGCACCAACGTCGACTCCACGTGTGGGCTGGCTTGCAATCAATAAGGAAGGCTTCAAAAACATTTCTCTGGCAATAATCAGTTTCTGCATATTTCCACCTGAGAGAGAGCTGATACTATCTGTGATTTTTCCTATCTTCACTTTATATTTTTTAATATTCTTTTTTACATAATCGTCTGCTTTAGAATATTTTAAAATTAGCCCCTGTTTTACCTTAGATGTTCTATATATAGTAGCCAGAAAATTATCCCTTATAGACATATCACTTGCAGTTGCAACACCGACACGATCATCATGTATATGCCCCATTCCATTTTTTCGACAAACTAAAGATGGGTTTTTCCCTGTTATCTTTTTCCCATTCAAAACTATCTCACCTGTTAACAGAGGTATCAATCCGGATATAGCATCTGCCAGTTCATGCTGTCCATTTCCTTGTACTCCTGCAATGCCTACAACTTCTCCTTCATGTACCTGTAACGAAATGTTTTTTACCGCAGGCAATCCGATTTTATCAAGACATGAGATATTATGTACATCCAAGACAACCTTTCCCGGATTATAACTTTCTTTCTCTACATCTAAGACAACTTCTCGACCAACCATCATATTAGTAATTCTCTTCTCGTCCGTATCCTTTGTATCAACATTTCCAATAATGGTCCCGTTTCTTAATACTGTTATTTTATCAGTAACCATTTTTACTTCGGCCAGTTTATGAGTAATTAAAATTATACACTTACCCTTGTTTTTCAAATCTATTAATGTCTTCATCAACTGTTTTATCTCTTGAGGCGTCAAAACAGCCGTGGGTTCATCCATAATAAGTATCTCCGCTCCTAAATACAGAGCCTTCAAAATCTCCACACGTTGTTGAAGTCCGACCGTGAGGTCGCTGATTTTATCCTTGGGATTAATATTCAATCCGTATTCCTTGCTCAGCTTTTTGACAATCTCAATACTCTCATCTAAATTAATCAATCCTCTTTTTGACGGAGGCTTTCCTATAACAACGTTCTCCGCGACTGTCATACTGGGAACTAAGCTAAAATGTTGGTGAACCATACCAATTCCCTGCGCTATTGCATCTTTAGGAGATGAAAAAGAATGCTTTTCTCCATTAATACATAACTCTCCATCATATTCTGTGTACATGCCATATAGCACTCTCATTAACGTTGTTTTCCCAGCACCATTTTCGCCTACAAGGCCATGTATTTCACTCCACCCGGCATGAAATTCTACTGCACTATTTGCCACAACTTGTCCAAAACGAACAGTTATATCATGCATATCCACTGCATTTTTCACACTATTTGAACCTCCTATTGAGCCTTATTCTTCAGGTACTTCAGACACATTTATTTTTCCATCAATAATATCCTTTTTTGTGTCTTTTAACAGGTTTACAACCTCATCATCTGTCTTATAGGTTGAATCTTTTGGCAAAACAAAATCTAATCCATTATTATCTAAACCATAGGTATACGGACCAAATTTTAATCCTGTATCATTCTCTTCTTGAAAGCATTGATATACCCAACTACCATAATCTATAACCATAGATCCGATTACCTGTCCCGGAACAAGATCATTTTGATCAACATCACAGCCAACAACCTGCCCACCTGTTTCCTTTGCTGCATCAAAGACTCCTGTAGAAGAAGCTGCCGCGGCAACATAAATGATGTCAGCTCCTTGATCATACAACATCAGAGCCAAATCTTTTGCTTTTGCTGGATCTGTAAAGCTGCCCACCCATGTTGCGTCTATATTAATATCTGGATTAATTGATCGAGCTCCAGCCTCAAATCCAGCTCTAAACTGATTAATAGTTGGATTATCAGATCCACCCATAAAGGCGATATGATTTGTTTTTGTTGTTTTTGCCGCATCAACTCCTGCCAAATATGATCCCTCTTCTTGTTTACTCATTAATGATTTAACATTTGGCAAATCTATTTTTGAATAAACTAGAATAAATTTACTATCAGGGAAATCTGCAGAGACTTTTGAACAGGCATCCTCTAATGCTCCCCAACAGGGCATAATTATGTCGTATTTTTCTTGTGCAAGTGAGCGAAGTGTCTCTTCATATTCTCCCTCTTTCACTTCAATCACGGTTGGATCATAACCAAACTCTTCGCATCCTTTTTTGAATCCTTCATATGTATTATCTGTAACCCCTTTATCCCCCAGAGGCTGAGCCGTAACCATAGCTGCTTTCCTTCCGGTACTATTTGAGCTGGTAGAAACTTTAGATTTTGATTCTTCTTTTGTTCCTGATCCTTCAGGCACAGTTTTTCCGCAAGCAGTCATCGATATAGTCATAATACTTGCTACTAATACAGCCAACATCTTCTTCATTGTAAAACCCTCCATATTGTATTTTTTATTGCTCATCTTTGATGAGTCGCATACATTATAACGTATTCTCTTGAATCTGTCGATATGGCATTTTTAAATAAATATTGTCCTTTTTTTTGTGCCTTTTTACCATATACCAGTATCTTTTTATTATTTGCTTTGCAAATCTATTTTCTATTTTTCTTTTTCATTCATCATTGTTAATCAAGAGCATTTCAAAATGTCAGCTTACATCCGGTTGGCCTTTAGCCTTATTTACAATATGTTTAATCATCCCATCACGGGACTTAATTTTTCCGCAAATAATATCTTCCTCTGTAATTTTTGCTAATAAAATCTCTCTTTGACGTACTCTTTCCCAATCATACGTTATATAAATATACCCATCTTCACATTCTTTGGCGTCTGGATAAGCAGCTTCATTTCTTTCATCCAATAACAGCGTATGGGGCCACGTTTTACCGTCATCCTCACTTAACATTGCTGTCAAATGACTTCTTCCTTTCCATGCTTTAACATTTCCCTGTTGCATAATGTTACTTAGGTCAATTTTTTCATCAAAGTTCAAATGGTTTACCATAAGTAACCTTCCAGACTTTAACCGACGTATATGGAATCTTGAGCAAGGGCCATCTATGTGTGATTTTTTTCCTTCTGTCCAAGTATAGCCTTCATCATAAGAAAAGCTTTCACCAATTCCATCAAAAGTACGTACTAACATCCAAAGTGATTTATCTTCTTTTTCTACAACCATATGCTCATCAAAGCTGCGGTTTGGTATATCCGCAGATCCACGCAGTCTAAAAGTTTTTCCTTGATCTGAGGAAGCATAGATATTAGAAAACTGTTCTTTTTCCAATCCATGTCTTTCTGTTGGAAAAGCTCCACATTCATCGCGCCAGATTGCACAAGGGAATAACCAATCTCCTGTTGAAATTATTGTTGGTTTATTAATCATTATCCCATTTGCAATTCTTCGTGGTGTCGTCCAAACCAGTGTATCGGTGTCTGGGTGCTTACATATAACAGCCCATACTCCACTTCTACAGTCATTAAATCCATGCACCTGATTATAAATCATCCAAAGTTCTCCTTTAGGAGACAGCCATAAGCATGGATCATAGATGCGACATTCCGGATCTGGATGTTCAACAACCGTGACACACGATTTAAAAGTATGTCCTTTGTCATCGCTGACGCAAAGTACTAAAAAGTTACCTCCGATTTCTGCTCCATCCCCTGAAAAGAAATCAACAAAAATACGACCTTTAGCTGTTACTTCGATCGATGGGACACCCTGCCATCTCCTGTTAACATCTCTAAATCGATTATCTACAGGATTTACCAGTACATTGGCTGGTGTAAGTGCTGAGTTAGATAAGTTCATCTTTAACCTCCTATTGTTTGATATTGTTCATCATTGATGAGTCATTAGAGTATAGCATAGTTGGTCATTTCTTTCAATATATTTTGTTTACTTTATGTTTTTTAGTATTAATTTATAATTTCTCTTGACATTCTCGGCTTTTAAAAGTATCATGTTTCTATACACGAATCATATTTGATGAGCTTATGGATTTTAGTTATTAAAAGGAGGATTTCTTAATGACAACATTAATAATCGGAGGGAATGGTTTGATAGGTTCTCATCTGGTAAAGAATATGGCTGGGTCAGGAGAAAGCGTAATCAGTTTCAGCGGCCATGAAGCAAAAGAAAAGATTCCAGGGGTAACATATATTCAGGGTGATGTAACTGAGTATGGAACTCTTAATCAAATATTACATACAAATAAGATAGATCGTATTATACATAATGCAGCTGTTTCACACCCCAAACTTTATTTGGAAAACCCTTATAAGATCTATAGGATTAATGTTCTAGGCACACTTACAGCCTTAGAGGCTGCAAGAAATTACGGTATTTGCCGTTTTATTTACATTAGTTCTGGAGCTGTTTATGGTAACGTTAGTCTTAATTCTGTTGCAGAAGATGTACCGCTTCACGGAGAAAGTCCATATGGTGCATCTAAGGTAGCTTGCGAAGAATTAGTTAGAAACTACGGTCTGGATAGCGCCTCATTACGTATAGGATTTGTATACGGTCCAGGGCGTAAATTCGAATGTCCAATTCATATGCTTCTCAGCGATTGTATAAATAAAGGAGAAGTTAATTGGGAACACGGAATGGATCAAATTATGGACTACATCTATATAGATGATTGTGTTGATGCAATCGCTACAATAGCGACTGCAGAAAAATTGCCACATACAGAATATAATATAGGTGGTGGTGAAAACGTTCCCTATTCAAGAGTTGTAAAATGTATAAATAACCTTTATCCAGATGTACCATTTAAAATTGGGAATGGAACGTTGGGATATGATAATCTTGGAGCTATGAATATGGAACGTTCATTAAATGATTTTAATTGGAGACCTAGGGTGCCTCTTGAAAAGGGCATCTCATTGTATAATGATTGGATTAAATCACACGAAAAATAAATTTAATTGACAGATTGCAATTAAACTTGTAAACAAACACAAAATCAAGTATACTCATAATTGTAGGAGTCCTGCAGCATGAGAAGCAAAGCTTCAGCTGTGGGATTTCTTACTCTAATACTCGCTCTCTGTAAGCCAAACAATAGTATTACACTGGAATAGCCAAATTTAAAGAACCATCAGACTTAAAATTTGGTTTAATATGGAAAAGGATATATAGTTTATGACAGATATTGATAACACTCAAAAGCGCTTAATGCAGACAGGACTTTTTCGCACTGAAAATGATGCTGTTAAATTTATGATAGCACGTATTATTAATGACAACATTTCTCCAATCGGTGCTTGGACCTTAAAAGAAAAGTTAACAAGGCAGGGGCTCGATTACGGTACAGCGACTGTAGGCAGATATCTAAAAGAATTAGATTCACAGAGTTTAACAATTCAGCAAAGTAATCAAGGACGTATTTTAACTGAACACGGAAAGCACTGGTTATCTGATATTTCCAATAATGTTGCGCGAGCACAAATACACAATAAAACCTCTAAAGCATTAAAAATTGATAATTATTCGGATCTAATTGATTTAATACAGGCGCGTAAGGCTATTGAGGTTACAGGTGTATCACTTGCTGTCAATCAGGCCACAGAAGAAGATCTTTCTAGGTTAAAGCAGTCTGTTATTAACCATTATCGTTGTGTGGCCGAAAAGCAGGACCCCACTGAGTCAGCATTAAATTTCCACCTAACCTTAGCCGAAATCAGTCATAATCGCTTTATTAAGGCGATCCTTGATATGCTTGTGTTTGAGGAAGAATCTATTGAAAATAATATGAATCAGCTAATTACCAGAGATAGAGGAGATATTTACGTTGTGGAACATGACGATATTGCCACTGCCATTGTTGAAAGAAATGAAAAAAAGGCCACTTCATTAATGACTCATCACATGGATGCACTTTTATCAGCTGTTCGCGAACAAATAGAGTTAATGTCTAATGAAGACCATGTTTCATAAATCAAGCGTCACACATATTTAGCATATAAAACCGATGGTTAATTTGTCAGGCATTTAATCCATCGGTTTTATGGCAATCTAAGCTGCATATATCTCATTCAATATTCTTTCAAGATTTCCATATCTTCCTCAGTCAATTCTATTGGTTTTCCAAATCCGAATGAACCTTCTCTCAAGCATTGCTCAGCGGAAAATACTGCTGCACAGTATAGGCAGATTTTCATCAGCAAATCCTGATATTCAGCAATTAAAAGAATTCCCGGGACATGACTTTCTTTAAAATCCACGGCCATTTTCATTTCTTCCAAGTAATTGAACAAAAAGCAAGCAATAAATGAATCCCCCGCTCCCATAGTGTCTTTCGCATTTATTAAATACGGACTTTGTTCATAAATTTTTCCGCCAATCATAAGGCATGCCCCTTTGGATCCCCTGGTTGCAAGAACTATTTGTCTGCATCCAAAATCAAAGATAGTTTCCATAACTTCATAAACTTCCTACTTTTCCATGTTTCCACAAGATATCTCGGCACAGTCAGCATAGAGACAGCATTTCTTTAAATATGCAGTATCATAACAATCAGAAAAATCCATTGACAAAAATTTTGATACTTTATGCATCAAAGGTAATTGATCCTCTATGTAGCTATGAATGCTGGTATGAAGCAAATCAAATTCTTGTATATACTGCAAGTCAATATTATTCAATTCCGGAGGATTCGTTTTCGATACTCCACCCCCATTGCCTTTTAAAAACTTTCTGTCACCATTGATCAATAAAACCCGATGTAATTCTCCAGTACGGTTCTTATCATTACAAACTTTTATGTATGTTCTTTT
>ENA-UOOI01001440-UOOI01001440.1-fermentation-metagenome-genome-assembly--contig:-NODE-1440-length-24838-cov-10.140943_pt1 | contig 24838 bp, 24 predicted proteins | sample MGYA00245779_ERZ724027 | MGnify/ENA primary metagenome ERZ724027 (study PRJEB28704, sample SAMN03018318) | fermentation metagenome | biome: anthropogenic terrestrial biome; feature: soil...
GGAAGATGATGTCGAGGTTAAAGCAAAGACTGACAGCAAATAATATTTTGATAAGAAGGGACCTTGAATTTATTCAGGTTCTTTCTTATTATATACAGTAGAACTTAATGTAAATTGTAAATTGTGAATTGAATAAAAGTGGAGGTAAATATATTGATTTTTATATCGACAGTATTGCATTGTGAAGCAGAGCCTTTTATAAAGAAATTTTCTTTGAAAAAAGACAGGAATATAAAAAAGTTTCAGGTTTTTAAAAACAACGAGATTGTAGTCATAGTGAGTAAAAAAGGTGCTGTTAATGCTGCCAGCGCCTGTGCTTATGCTGCAGGTAAATTTGACATGGATGAATATGACACCTTTATAAATGTGGGGCTGTGTGTAAGCAGAAATAGAAACTTGAAAAAAGGCACTGCAGTGCTTTGCAATAAGATAATGGATAGTGATACAAATAGTGATTTTTATCCTGATATGATATTTAAACACCCTTTTGAAGAGGGGTGTCTGGAAAGTTTCCCAGGTGTTTTGGATAATAAAAAACTTGAAAAATCAAAGGGAGATATTTTGGATAGGGAAGGGGCCGCTTTTTTTCAATCCGCATCCATATTTCTGCCCCCTCACAGAATTTACTGCTTGAAAATAGTGTCGGGATATTTAAGCAGCGGTACTCTGGAGGAGAGAGAAAAAGGCAGTTTGGTTGGGAAAAATATAGAGGAAATCTGCAGGTGGATGTATGATGTCGCCAGGGGGTGTGGAAAGCCTAAAAATGTACTTGATGAGAGAGATATGGATTATATAAATGAAATTATATCCAATCTCAGTTTGTCGGTATCCATGCAGGAAAAACTCAAAAAATTGGCCAGAGCCTATAAAATAAGGAATGGTGATTTACTGCTTGCCCTGGAGCCATTTACCCAAATTTGCTGTAAAACTAAGAGGGAGGGGAAGGTATACTTTGAAAAACTTGAACAACAGCTTAATTTCATCTAGGTTTTCTCATATTTATGTAGAGGACAGAATCTTCCAAAATGAAAATACCAGGGCTATTCTTTCAAAATTTAAAAATTCGAGGGTAATAAGGATAAAACATTACAAGGATATTTTCTGCAGACATAATCAGACATTTTCGGTTCAAAAAGAATCTGCCAAATTGATATTGGCCTATAATGATGGAAATTTAATCTATAAGGGAGCCAAAGTCTGTAATGATTTTGGAAACAAATATTTTTATTATACTTCTTCTATTATAAATTGCATTTATGATTGCGAGTACTGCTATCTTCAGGGGATGTATTCCTCGGCAAATATAGTTATATTTGTCAATATAGAGGATATTTTTGCCCAGGTAGACCGTATCTTGAAGAGACACCCGGCATATATCTGCATATCCTATGATACAGATATGATGGCTTTTGAAAATATAACTGGATTTTTACATAGATGGCTGAAGTTTGCTGAAAAAAGAGACAATTTAAAGGTAGAAATTAGAACAAAAAGCTCTAATTTTAAAAGTATGGAGAATATCAAACCTATAGATAATGTGATACTTGCATGGACAATTTCACCGGATGAGATTGCCCGAAAATATGAGCACAGGGCACCAACTTTGGATTCAAGGCTGAAATCGGCAAAAAATGCTCTGGACAGAGGATGGAAAGTCAGAATATGTTTTGATCCGGTACTATATGTTAAAAATTGGGATAGATATTATAAAAAATGTATCGAAAAAACTTTTAAAATTATTCCAGCAGAAAAAATACAGGATATCAGTATAGGAGTTTTTAGAATTTCAAAGAATTATTTTAAAAACATGATGAGATCGAACACTCAGTCATTTTTACTCTCTTATCCTTTTAGAGTGCAGGAAGGTGTATGTACCTACTCGAAGATGCACTTTAAAAGTATGATGGATTTTATTTATGGTATAGTTTTGAATTATGTTGGGGAAGATAAAATATTTGTACAATAACGTGATAGATGTGTATTTTATATTATGTTCTACTATAGTATAATGTAATTGTTAAAATAACTACAATTAAGGGAGTGGTTAAAAATGTCCAGAATTATCATTTCTCCGGGAAAATATATACAGGGTAATGGAGAGCTCAATAAGATAGCAGATTATGTCAAGGAACTCGGTGACAGTTTTTTTGTAATAGCTAGTGAAAATGGTATCAAAAGGACAAGAGGCAAGATAGAGGAGAGTTTCAAGGGAAAAAACTGTTCACTGAATTTTGAATCTTTTAATGGAGAATGTTCTAAAAGCGAAATAGATAGATTACACAAGAAAATGGAACAGAATGGCAGCAACGTGGTAATTGGTGTAGGCGGGGGAAAGATATTTGACACTGCAAAGGCAGTGGCATATTATGCAGGTACTCCAGTTGTAATAGTTCCCACTATAGCGGCTACTGATGCACCTTGCAGTGCGCTTTCTGTAATATATACGGATGAAGGTGTGTTTAGCGAGTATTTGGTACTTCCTAGAAATCCGGATATAGTGCTTGTGGATTCATCGATAGTGGCCAAAGCTCCGGTAAGACTTCTTGTTTCAGGGATGGGAGATGCCCTTGCAACCTATTTTGAAGCCAGGGCCTGCGTCAGATCCGGGGCAGTTACCATGGCAGGAGGTAAAGTTACAAAAGCCGCCTTTGCACTTTCAAGACTGTGCTACGATACGCTGCTTGAAGATGGGCTTAAGGCCAAATTATCTGTTGTAAATAAAGTGTCTACAAAGGCATTGGAAAATATAATTGAAGCAAATACCTATCTGAGTGGAATTGGATTTGAAAGCAGTGGACTGGCAGCTGCCCATGCCATTCATAATGGATTTACGGCAATCAGGGAATGCCATAATCTATATCATGGAGAAAAAGTTGCTTTTGGGACTTTAGTTCAATTGATTCTTGAAAATAGTCCTGCGGAGGAAATAGGGGAGGTAATAGATTTTTGCGTGGAATTAGGGCTTCCAATTACGCTGGAGGATGTTGGAATCAATGAAATAAATAAGGATGATATAATGAAAGTGGCGGAGATTTCCTGCGGCAAAAATGACACTATGGGAAATATGCCTTTTGAGGTAACAGAAGAAGATGTCTATTCTGCAATACTTACTGCGGATGAATTCGGGAAAATGTATAAGTAGGATAATAAATAACTGCCAGTTTCTGATTTAAATCAAAAACTGGCAGTTATTTGTTTGTAGACTATGATGTTATGACTACAAATAAATTAGACTTTAGACTATTGTAAGGTATCCAATGTGAGTTCAGTTATTATTTTTGCAAGTATGCTTTCAGCGCCTTCATTTAAATTTATATGCGTTTTCATTATTCCGTCATAGCTTCCATGGGTAAATTCATCCACCAAAATCTTGTTTCTAGAATTTTTTCCGCAAAACCATTCATAGCAGGCATATGCCTTGTCAAGATATTTTTGATTTTTGAATATTTTATATGCTTCTGTATACATGATGCACATACCGCAGGCTTCTATGGGCTGTTCGTCAAATTCGGAAGGAGCTGAATCTCCTTTTTTAAACCAGGTGTTGCTGCCTATGGGTTTGAAATATCCCTTTGCAAAGCAGAGCTTTTCCAGAAAATTCAATGACTCAAGTGCAATATCCAAATAGTATTTATTGCCTAAAATGTTTCCGCTTCTCAATAGGCTGCATGGAAGTATTGCATTCCCGTAAGTCAGGCTGTCTTCGAACCAATGCCATGAATTTTCAGAATGAGTTTTAAAACTATCTATGAGATACTGACATATATTTATTATTTCACTTTTTGCAATGTTCATCAGATCTTCCATATTTTTTACCGGTACATTGTTGACTTTTGAAATTTCAATACCGTTTAAATATCTATCCATAGGTTCTTTCATAACACCAGAGTTGTTTTTCCTTTCCAAAACCTTGTAAATAAGGTTTAATCCCAGCAGTGAATAGACTTTTCCCTTTATATTGGTCAATGAATTTATATTGGGAAGCGCCCTGTATATCATGGTTAAAGCTGCAGATTTTATGGAGTGTGGTACACTTTCCGACTTGAAGGTATATCCAAGCGCCCACAGGCACCTTCCAAAACAGTCTTGAGATCCTTCTTCCTCTATAAAATTTCTATTGTAATCCATGAAATTTTTAAAAGTACCTTTTTTATTTTGGGCATACAACAAAAATGAACTGTATGTCAATAATAATTTTAAATATTTTTTGCTTTTGAATTTTTCATAGAGCATTACAGCTGTAATTAAAGCTCTTGAATTATCATCTGTAGTGTAGCCGGAGTTTGGATCAGGCACTGAAAATACACTGTGCTGGATGATTCCCGTATCATCCGTTGCTATAAAAAGTGGTACTGAGTTTTCTTCTTCAAAAATACGCATTTTTTACACCACCTGCTTTGTAATTTTACTGGTTTTAATTGTGTTTGAAAACAGATTCTCATATTGTTGTGCTACATAAGGCCATTTCATTTTTTTACCTGTATTAAACATCTTTTTTTCCATACTTTTCCTGGCCGTTGGATTATTCAACAGGTATAATATGGCTTTTGCCAGAGAGCTTGAATCCTTTGATTTGGCAAGCATTCCCCTTCCATCCTTTAACATTTCCTTGGCATATCTGTAGGGAGTTGAAACTATTACTTTTCCATATCCTGCGGCATAAGCCAGTGTACCGCTTACTGCTTGTTCAGTTGCCAGATAAGGTGTTACATATATGTCGGACAGTGTTAAATACTGTACTATTTCCTTTTTTGTAAGATATTTATTTACAAAACGTACGTTATCTTCTATATGAAGCTCTGAAACTAAATTTTGTAATTTGGTTCTGTAGCTTTCTCCATGGGCTTTTCGTACACAGGGGTGAGTTTCACCAAGTATTAGATAAAGTACCTTAGGATGGGTTTCAACTACTTGACTTATGGCTTCAATGGCATATTCTATTCCCTTCCCGGGATCCAGAAGCCCAAATGTGCTTATTACATTTCTGCCTTTGCAGTCTAATTTTTCTTTTAGGGTCTTTTTACTTTCTACGGCAATATCAGGTACACCGTGAGGTATTACTGCAATTTTATTTTCCGGTATGTCATACACTTGATTTAAGATTCCTATGGAATTTTCTCCCATGGTGATTATTTTCTTGCTTTTACTGCCCAATACTTTGAGTATTTCTCGCTGGTTTTTATTTGGTTTTGAGAGTATGGTATGAAGAGTTGTTATAAATGGGATTTTCAAATTGTTTATAAAATCCAGTAAATATTCTCCGCAGTCTCCTCCGTATATTCCGTATTCATGTTCTATAACCACTAAATCCGTGTTGGAATTATTTATTGAATTTGCAAGACGTATATAGGATTTTCTGTCAAACTGATTTAAGACAAAAGATACCTCATTTCCGTACTTGTAATTTTCATCGTTTATGGCAGCTATTTTATAATTGTCAGAAGGAAATTTGTTTTTTAGATTTTTGATCAAATCAGCAGTAAAAGTGGCTATTCCACACGCTCGGGGAGGATAAGTACTTAAAAAAATTATATTTTTACTCAATGGTATTCACCTCTTTAGTTTTTTTATATAGCAAGTAGATTGTTATTATCGTAATCATTTGAAACCTGTGCTGTGTTGAGCAGTTTGCAGTATTTGTCTATAGTACAATCTGATCCTATTATGGAATTTGCTATATTTACATTTTCGTTTATCTTTATTCTGTCCCAAAGGACACTTCTACTTATAGTACTCATCTTGTTTATTTGACAATTGCTTCCTATAACTGTATAAGGTCCTATTTGGGCGCCATCATCAATAGAGGAATTATTCCCTATGAATACCGGCCCTACTATTTTTGCGTTTGGTGATATTCTTACATTTTTATTTTTAAAGATTATGTTTTTTATATCTGAAATATTATTGGTTTTTCCGAATTTATTGCAGCTGCTGTGAAGTATATCTATATGAGCCTGTATATATTTTTTCAAAGTTCCCACGTCAATCCAATAGTCATTGTACTCATAAGCAGCTATTTTATAGTGCTTTTCAAGCAGCAGCGGGTAAATGTCCTTTTCTATTGAAATTACCTTATTTTTTGGAATTTCTTTAAAAACTTCCGGCTCAAATACATAAGCTCCAGCATTTATCCATTTTGAATCTGTTTCTCCTGCTTTTGGCTTTTCTTTAAAGGCATTTATATATTTATCGTGGTCAAATTCTATAACTCCATATTGAGAAGGATCTTTAACCTTTGTCATTGCAATGGAAACCGAAGCTCCCTTCTTCTTGTGGAATTTTACAAAATCTCTATAAGATATGTTGTCTACTATGTCGGAATTCAGAACTATAAATGTGTCATCAAAAAATTTTTCGGAATTTTTTATAGCACCGCCTGTTCCCAGTGGAATATCTTCAGAAACGTAGTCAATTTTTACTCCTAATTTTGACCCGTTATTTAAATAGTTTTTAATGTAATTTGATTTATAGCATGTACTCAGAACTACTTCAGTAACTCCTGCTTCCTTCAACTTTGTTATCACTCTCTCTATGAGCGGTTTTCCCATAATTGGAACCATGGGCTTTGGTAACTTGTTTGTCAGAGGCCTTAATCTAGTACCTTTACCCCCAGCTAAAAGTAATGCTTTCATATTGATTCCTCCCTTGTGTTAATTAAATTTCTTATATTGAATAAACATTCCTGCTTGTTTTAATAAGAATGTTATTTCCCAAATAAATTTAAATTATCACACATAACTTTATTATATTAATGGAAAGCATGTTATATTCATGAATAGTATTTTGTCAGGTAACATTTATAACTATTGCTGTGCCCTGCATAACATAGTGGAGGACCAGTTTAAGATATGAATTTAAAGTTATGGAATTTAAGAATGTTTCAAATTACCATGATATTATCAGTATTCACTGCCATGAATTGCTAGTAAATTTATTGTAGTATAATAAATTTATTATGTCAACAACAAATTTTTCTTTTAATTTATATTATTTACTGTTTATCCATGGAATGTAATCAATTTTGAGGCTTAATTGCAATTAAAATTCAAAAATAATGTTATAATAGAAAATATGATAATATTAAGTTGTTTTAAGGGGGATTTTTATGAAAAAGAAAATTGGCGTATTCATTATGGCTTTGGTGCTTGTAATATCCACTTTGTTTGCAGCAGGCTGCTCCGGCAGTACGGACAGTACTTCGTCTGACAATTCCAAAAATCAGGCCATAAGGATTGCGGCTCTGAAAGGTCCTACTGGAATGGGAATGGCAAAACTTATGGAAGACAAACAGGATTATAACATAACTTTATATGATTCACCGGATCAAATAACCTCTAAACTTATAAATGGAGAGTTAGACGGGGCAGCGGTTCCTTCAAACCTGGCTTCTATTTTATACAATAAGACTAAAGGTGCGGTTAAAGTGGTCGGCATAAACACCCTGGGTGTTTTATACATTGTGGAAAATGGCAGTGCAGTGAAAAATATAGCGGATTTGAGAGGAAAAACCATTTATTCCAGTGATAAGGGTGCTGCTCCTGAATTCATATTGAATTACATATTGAGAAAAAATGGACTTGAACCGGGAAAAGATGTAATTGTAGATTATAAAATGAATCACAGTGATTTGGCAGCGGCAGTGTCGTCCCAAAAAGTCAATTTGGCAGTACTGCCGGAACCTTTTGTAACTACTGTAAAAATGAAGGACAAAAGCCTGCAGGTACCTATAAATTTAACTGAAGAATGGAATAAAGCTTCGGGTGGACAAAGTAAGCTGGCTATGGGTACTATTATTTTCAGAAAATCATTTATAGATAAAAGGGGAAAAGATTTAGATAAGTTTTTAAGTGAATATAAATATTCCGTTAATTTTGTAAATTCAAACAAATCAGAGGCTGGAAAACTGATTCAAAAATATGGTATATTACCAAAGGCCAAAGTTGCTGAAATGGCTATACCGAGGAGTAATATAGTCTTTATAAATGCAAAAGATGGGAAGCAAATTCTTCAGAAATTTTATGAAGTTTTATATCAGAGCGATCCAAAATCCGTTGGAGGAAAGATACCAGATGAAAATTTCTATTACAGTGGAAACAACGGCAATTAAAAAATTATGCATACTTCTTTTTTGGCTGTTTGTGTGGGAGCTTTGCTCTCTTTTTATAGGTAATTCGCTTATTCTCCCATCGCCTTTTGAAGTTATAAAAACACTTTTTATTCTTGCACGGGGAACTTATTTCTGGAAAAGTGTATTTAGCAGCATAGTGAGGGTGATTTTAGGAATTTTGATATCAATAGTCATAGGCATTGTATTGGGGGTAATTGCAGGTTTGAATAGACTTGTAGAGGAGATTTTGGATCCTCTTATAATTACAATGAAGGCAACTCCCGTTATGTCAATAATTATTATAGCCTTGATTTGGTTTACTTCATCCCATGTGGTTATTTTTACAGCTATTTTAATATGTTTTCCCATAGTATACACAAATGTTATCCAGGGAATAAAATCGGTGGATAAAGGTTTGATTCAGATGGCAAATGTATATAAAGTCAAAGGGAAGTATCTGCTGAAAGACATATATCTTCCCAGCATAAAAAATTATATTGTATCTGGCATATTGATGTGTCTTGGAATTGGATGGAAAGTATCGGTGGCCTCAGAGGTATTGAGTACACCTAATTACTCCATAGGATTGAATATTTTAAATTCTAAGACAACCCTTGAAACTCCCGAGTTGTTTGCATGGACTATTGTAGTTGTTATACTGAGTTTCACTTTTGAAAAGATATTCAAGTATTATTTATCCAAAAATTGTGCGATCTAGAGAGGATATTTTTTATGAAAGATGACGATAGATATGAAGTTATAATTAGGAATTTGAATAAATCCTATGGCAAATTGCCTGTATTTACGGATTTGAGTCTCAACTTTTTAAAGGATAGAATTACGGTTGTATTTGGACCTTCCGGCTGTGGAAAAACTACTCTTTTAAACATTATAAGTGGAATTGAAAAAGATTATAATGGAGAGGTATATTTGCAGAGCAATAAAATATCCTATGTTTTTCAGGAAGACAGGCTTATCTCACATCTTGATGTATATGAAAATGTGGCTTTTGTATTGAAGTCCAATATGAATAAAAATAAGGTCCAATCAACCGTAAATAGATTTTTGAATATGGTTGAATTGTGGGACTGCAGAGATAAATTTCCCCGGGAGCTAAGCGGAGGTATGAAGAGAAGGGTTGCGCTTGCCAGAGCTTTTGCCTATGATAGTGATTTGCTTTTGATGGATGAACCTTTTAAAGGGCTGGATAGTAGATTAAAGGGTGACATAATAAATAAGTTTTTATTGCTCTACAGGGAAAATAAAAGAACAGTTATATTGGTAACTCATGATAAGGAAGAGGCGAACAAACTGGGAGATATAATTTATTCACTGGATTGAATGGGGGCATTGATTAATTTTAATTGTTGTAGTATTATGAGTGTTGGTTTGGAAGTGTAAAATCAAATAATTTTACAATGATCCCGGGGGTGCTGGTGTTACTGGCTGAGAGTAGGAATTTAATTCTTAGACCCTAAATTGTACCTGATCTGGTTAATGCCAGCGTAGGAAGAGGTTACATTTTAAGTTAGCCAAATAAAGGTACAAACATTTGAGAGTTTGTACCTTTTTTATCCGAACAATATTAATATCAATTGACAATTAGCAGTTGATAGTTGTCAATTGTTAATTATCAACTGTAAATTGTAAATGGGGTGGTTATATGAAAACATCTGCAAGATTATACAAAAGTGTAAATACTATATGGGACTCTTATTACAGACATCCCTTTATAAAGGGAATGGCAGATGGAAGTTTGAAAGTGGATAAATTTAAGTTTTACATGATTCAGGACTACATATATCTTCTGGATTATGTAAAAATATATGCACTTGGAATAGTCAAAGCCAAGGATGAGAGAACTATGCAGGGCTTTTCAAAGATGGTGGACAATATATTGAACGGCGAGATGGATATACACAGGAGCTATATGAGAAGACTTGGTATTACAAGAAAGGATATAGAGAATACCGAAGCTAGTATGGAGAATATTTCCTACACGAATTACATGTTGTCGGTTTCACAGCTGGGAGATTTGACTAATTTAACGGCTTCCCTGCTGGCCTGTATGTGGAGTTATTTCTTAATTGGCAGTAAGCTGAGCAAAATAAAAGGAGCTGTTGAAAATAATTTTTATGGACAGTGGATAAGGGGGTACTCTTCAAAAGACTATGAAAGAGAAACTAAGTGGTTGATTGATTTAATCGACAGGCTGACTGTGAATATATCTGAAAATAAATTTAAGGAACTGGAGAAAATTTTTATAAATACCAGTAAATATGAAAGCATGTTTTGGGATATGGCATACAATAAGGGGATGTAATTTGTAATTATGCTGGAATTTAAAAATATAAGTTTTAAATATGACGAAGACCCTGATTTCATAATAAAAAATCTGAGTTTCAAGGTAAATAAAGGTGAATTTATAAGCATAGTGGGTCCCAGCGGATGCGGCAAGAGTACTATATTCAGGCTTATTTGCAAATTGGAGAAACCATTTGAAGGTGATATATTCCTGGAAGGCAGAAATATAAATACTTTAAAAGGAGGCTATATAGGGTATATGCCCCAGAATGATCTTTTGATACCCTGGAGAACTATACTTCAAAATTCTTCACTGCCTCTTGAAATCAAGGGTGGAGATATAAAAAAGGCCAGGCATGAAGCGGAAAAAATGCTTCAGGATTTTGGCCTGGAAAAGTATAAGGATAAATTTCCGAAGGATTTGTCAGGTGGTATGCGCCAGAGGGTGTCTTTTACGAGAACTCTTCTTACAGGTTCTAAGGTACTTCTTTTGGATGAACCTTTTAGTGCATTAGATGCGATAACGAGGCTTTCAATGCAGGAGTGGCTTCTGGATAAGTGGTCAAAACTGAATAAAACCATATTGTTTATAACTCATGATGTGGAAGAAGCTCTTTTTTTATCTACTAGAATATTTGTGACGGATGGAAGCCCCATAAGAAAATTCAAGGAAATAAAGATGAATCTGGGTTATCCAAGAAAAAGAGATATGATTGATACTCCTGATATTCTGAAAGTAAAATCAAAACTTATAGAAGAACTTAAAAAGGGGGCAAAATTTTGAAAAAATATAGATCCTCCATAATAATAAGCATATTGTTTTTTGCAGCATGGGAGGGAATTGCCAGATATATAGATGCGATGTATATACTTCCCTCGCCTACGGTGATAATAAAAAAAATATGGGAATTAAAAGATATCTTATTTTTGGTTCATTTGCCCGCAACCCTTAGTGTGACTCTTGAAGGACTTGGCATATCCGTAGTATTTGGTGTACTTCTTGCTGCTGCCATGAATATCAGCGAAAAAATACAGAGGGCTCTCTATCCAATTGTAATTGTAACTCAGACAGTTCCAATAACTGCACTTGCTCCAATATTTGTGCTGTGGTTTGGATATGGAATATGGAGCAAGGTACTGGTTACAATACTTATAACATTTTTTCCCATAACAATAAATGTATATGACGGACTTCGCTCTACAAGAAAAGATATGGAAGAACTTCTTTTTACCTATGGTGCCAGTAAAAAAGACATATTTATAAAGTTGAAATTCCCGGCATCGCTTCCCTATTTCTTTTCTGCACTTAAAATAGCAGTACCGCTGAGTGTGGTCGGTGCAGCTATAAGTGAATGGCTTGGGGCACAGGCAGGTCTTGGATATTTTAGCAAGAGGATGATGACACAGCTGGACGGCGCTGGAGTTTTTGCACCTATTGTAATATTATCTGTAGTCGCACTTATTATGGTTAAAATCATAGGTATTCTTGAAAACAAAATAGTGAAAGGAAGGAATGAAGCTTGAAGAAATCAAAAGTTTTGGCTTTTATGCTGTCAGTCCTGATAGTGGTGAGCTTAACAGGATGCGGCAGCAAATCGCCCCAGAGCAGCAGTGGAAAATTGGAAAATGTGGATTTGGTGCTTGATTGGTATCCGAATGCCATACATAGTTTTATATATGCGGCCATTGAAAAAGGGTATTTTAAAGAGGAGGGACTTAAAGTAAACATTAAGTTTCCGTCCGATCCTACAGATCCGCTTACCCTTCCGGCGGCGGGCAGGGCAACTCTTGGGATTTATTATCAGCCGGATCTTATAATTGCAAGGGCCAACCAGGGTGTGCCTGTAAAATCTGTCGGAGCAGTAGTACACACTCCTTTGAATGTAATAATAGCTTTAAAATCAAATAATATAAAATCTCCTAAGGATCTTCAGGGAAAAACTGTGGGTTATTCGGGAAATCCACTTAACACTGAATATGTAAAAACCATGGTTAAAAAGGATGGCGGAAATCCGGGAAATGTTAAAATGGTAGATGTGGGATTTGATCTCCTATCGTCAATGGTAACTAAAAAGGTAGATGCTACTACGGGAGGTCTTATAAATCACGAGGTCCTCATGATGGAAAATGAAAATCATCCTGTGAATTATTTTGATCCCTCTAAATATGGAGTGCCTAACTATTATGAAGAAGTATTTGTAACTAGTGACAAGACTCTTAAAGAAAAACCTGAAACCATTAAAAAATTCATGAAAGCTGCACAAAAGGGTTTTGAATATACAAAGAATAATCCAGATAAGGCTTTGAAAATACTTATGGACAACCAACAAAAAGGGAGTTTTCCCCTTAAGGAAAATGTAGAAAAGAAAAGTTTAAGCATACTTCTGCCTAAAATGGAATCAAAAAATGAACCTTTTCTGAGTCAGGATAAAAGTGTATGGCAGAACAATATAAACTGGTTTAGAAAACAGGGACTTTTGAAGAAAAATGTAAATCCAGAAGATTTTTATGTAAATATTCTGGTAGAAGATAAGTGATGTTTGAAACTTAAAAAACTTGATGCTGAAGAGGCAGAGAACTTAAAAGGGTTAATAGGATGAATTAATGCACCTATTGACCCTTTTATTAGTTTTTTTGTGATCTTTTTAAAGCTAAAGTGCCCGGTTGATGATAAAGTGGACATTGGTATAATATTTGCTCGTTGCAGTTATTGTGAGATAGTTTGCCAGTAATGTTTTGCACGAGAGCTGAAGGAGGAGAAGTATGGTATTTAAGAATTTTGCAGAATTGATTAAAAGTGTTCAAGGTTCTAGAAAAAGAAAAAGAGTGGCAGTAGTTGCTGCACAGGATGAGCATACTTTGATGGCTGTATTTAAAGCAAAAAGAAACAGTATTGCAGAGCCCATATTGATAGGTGACAAAATAAAAATAGAGGGAGTTCTGGAAAAATTGAAAGAACGCCTGGATGATAGTACAATTATTGACGTGGAAAATGACAATGCTGCGGCAGAGAAGGCTGTAGAATTTATACATCAGAATAAAGTGGATTTTATTATGAAGGGGAAAATCCAGACTTCTGATATTTTAAAAGCAGTGGTAAATAAAGAAAAAGGACTTGGAACAGGGAATGTTATGTCTCATTTTGTCTTTAATGAAGTTCCTAATTATCACAAATTAATGGTAACTACAGATGGTGGAATGATGATGTACCCAAATTTGGATGAAAAAAGGCAAATTATTGAAAATGCTGTCAACACACTTATTGCCATGGGGTATGAAAATCCCAAAGTTGCTGTTTTGGCTGCCGTTGAAAAGGTTAATCCTAAGATGCCCGAGTCCGTTGATGCATATATATTGAAAAAAATGAACAGAAGTGGAAAAATCAAAAATTGCATTGTAGAAGGACCTATTTCTTATGATTTGGCCGTGAGCAAAAAATCAGCTGAATTAAAGGGTTACAGCAGTCCTGTGGCAGGGGATGCAGATATTTTAATTTCTCCTGATATCACGGCAGGAAACATACTGGGAAAATCTCTCCTGTGTTCTGCAGGTGCAAGAATGGCAGGGTTTATTGTCGGAGCCAGAGTTCCCATTGTTTTAACATCAAGAGGGTCCTCCGCCGAAGAAAAGTACCTGTCTCTGGTATTGTCTGCAGCAGCCGTTAAATAGCAAAAAATGGCATTGCATGAAAGATGAAAAGAAAGGAGTGACATGATGGTATCAAAAGAAATGTATGAACTGGGAGCAAAACGTTCTGTAATCAGAGATCTGTTTGAATATGGAAAACAGAAAGCTGCAATTGTTGGGAAAGAAAATATATTTGACTTCAGTATTGGAAATCCGACTGTTCCGGCACCGGAATGTGTAAAAGAATCTATAATAAAGCTGCTGAAGACGAAAAAGTCAGATGAGATTCATGGTTATACTTCTGCACAGGGAGATTTTGAAGTTAGAAAAAATATAGCTGATTATATGAACGGTAAGTTTAATTGCCAGCTTAAGGCGGAGAATTTTTATATGACGTGTGGGGCGGCGGCCTCGCTGTCCATTACACTTAAAGCTCTTACTGTAAGTTCCGAAGATGAATTTATTATTATTGCACCTTATTTTCCGGAGTACAGAGTATTTATAAAAAATGCAGGCGCAAAGGTCATAGCAGTACCGGCGGATCCGGAAGATTTTCAAATTCAGGTGAATTTGCTGGAAAAAGCTATTGATTTTCATACAAGAGGAATAATAATAAATTCTCCAAATAATCCATCGGGTGTTGTTTATTCAGAAAAGACATTGAGGTCTTTGGCAGGTTTGTTGAAGAGGAAATCCAAAGAATATAAAAAAGCTTTGTACCTCATATCGGATGAACCCTATAGGGAAATTGTATATGACGGCATACAGGTGCCCTATATTCCTGATTATTACGAAAATACAATTATATGTTATTCGTACAGCAAATCGCTTTCACTTCCAGGAGAACGAATAGGATATATCCTGATTCCAAGTTTTGTGGAAAATGCCCGGGATGTGTATACGGCGGTATGCGGTGCAGGACGTTCCCTTGGATATGTATGTGCCCCGAGTCTGTTCCAGAGGGTAATCATGCAGTGCCTTGGGAAAACGTCGGATATAGCATTGTATGATTCAAATAGAAAATTACTGTATGATGGGCTTAACAAGATGGGTTATCGATGTGTCAGACCAGATGGTGCATTTTATCTGTTTGTAAGGTCATTGGAAGAAAATGCAGTTGATTTTTCTGAAAATGCAAAGAAATTTAATCTTCTAATTGTGCCGTCAGATGATTTTGGATGTCCTGGATATGTAAGAATATCTTATTGTGTTGATCCGGAGATGATAAAAAGATCCTTTTATGCATTCCAGAAATTAAAAGATTTATACCAATCGGGTTAAAGTTTTCTGACGTTTTAAATTGAATAAAGATGACAATTGGGTAGGGACTGCCGCACAATTAATTTTGCAGCAGTCCCTATATATTATTTCAATGTTTCAAAGGAATAACCCTGTGATTTAAAATATTCTATAACCTGAGGCAATGCCTGTACAGTAGTAACTTTCGTGGGTGCATCGTGCATTAATACAACTAGGTGATCATGGTTGGAGTATCTTTTGACCTTATTTATCAGGTGTTCTACGGGAACTCCGTTATGTTCAGCGTCACCGGTCAGATCATTCCAATCTACATATTGATATCCATTTTTTTTAGCTTCTTCCCTAAATGGCTGCAATTTCTGCCCGAAAGAACCTCCTGGGAATCTTATGAGTTTTAAGTTATAGTTATTCCCCAATATGGATTTTAATATTCCATCACATCTTTTTACATCACTGATGAATATCTTCGGGTTTGAATAAATATATCTCATGTCATGGGAATAAGTATGATTTCCAATTATATTTCCACCGGCAGCCTCTTCTTTTACGAGGCTTTTATTTCGTTCTGCATTTTTACCAATTAAAAAAAATGTAGCTTTTACATTGTATTTTTTTAATATCTTCAATATTTGAGGAGTATTGTTTGCAGAAGGTCCATCGTCAAAAGTCAGATATACAACTTTTCTTCCATCCGATCTATAGGGATTAAAATTATTTTGATCTTTTAAACTGATGTTTTGTACATTACTTTCCCTTTTATTCATATATTTTTGAGATTCCACAGAAGAATTATTGGCCGATATTGTCTTCGACTTTTTATGAGATAATTCTGCTCCATAAATAAATCCAAGAGAAAATAAAAACAAAATTGATATTGAAATTATTAAAGCATTTTTTTTGTATTTCATTGTAACATCTCCATTTATGTACGTCCAGGTATATTATATACTTTAAAAGAGATTTAAACATGGTTTTTTTAATAAAATCATATTGACATAGAAGTTAAATTATAATAATCTATTATATAGACTAGTTATAATAATTTTATTTGTAGAAGGGCGTATCTTATGAATTCTAAAAATAATTCGAGGGAAAAAATACTCAACACTGCCGCTAAGCTTTTCCAAATCAAAGGATTCAATGCTACTGGATTAAATGAAATTTTAAAGGAAAGCAAATCTCCTAAGGGCTCTCTTTATTATTATTTTCCAGATGGTAAGGAACAATTAGCTTTAGAAGCAATTCAACTGGCAAACAAATCTATAATAAAAAGGGTGGGAACTGCACTAAATGAATATTCGGATCCTATTAAAGCCATAAAGTATTTAATAAATAATATAATGAATGACTTAAAAAAAGAAAATAAGCTTCAGGATATCTCGATAAGTTTAATAGCATTGGAAACATATTCTTCAAATGAGATCTTGAGAGAAGCTTGCAAAAATGTATTTATGGCACTGAGTCATGTTTACGCTGAAAAATTGCTGCAAAATGGATTCACAGAGCAGAAAGCTGAAGAATTGGGTATGGCCATTGAAACGATGATTGAAGGGGCTATTACTGTTTCTGTCACAAGAAAAGATACTGTTCCACTTGCAACGATAGGTAATATAATAGGCATTTTGCTAAGTCAAAATTAGCATATAATTTTTTGACAAATGATAAAGCAAAGCTTTATAATGTAGGTACACTATTTACAATAGGCAATGGCAAAAGAATCAATACCTTATATGAGGAGCAGTTATTATGGAGATCAATGAATGTATCAACTTTTTATTGTCGAGAGCACAACGTAATGTATTTCAGTGCCTCAAATCGGAGCTGTCAGAATTTAATGTAACACCTGCTCAATATGGTGTGCTAAAATGTCTTTGGGGGAAAGAAAGTCAAACGCCCAAACAGATAGCTGATGTTTTGGGTCTAGATGGTTCTACTATTACTGGAATACTTGATAGAATGGAAGTTAAGGATCTTATAAGAAGAGCTGGAAATCCTCAAGATAGAAGGACACTTAAAGTTATTGTTACTGAAAAGGGCTCTAAGCTTCAGAAATCTACGGAAAAAATTGTAGATAGAGTCAATAACTATATGCTTGAAATATTTACAGATGATGAACAGAAACAATTAAAAAAATTTTTAAAGTTAATTGCAAAGCGTTAATTTTTTTATAGGTGAGATAAACTATATTTTTAATATTTTTATAAATATGAAGGATAGAAATTACTGTTATTGATGTTTAAGACAGTGATTTTTTTTATTTTCAAAATAAAATTCTATACTGCCAATCAATTTTCGCGACGAATTTCATCGCCGTTTTTTTTGTATGGCAGAATTGAATTTGCCAAATAATTCGTTGACAAATTATTTGTATACAATTAAAATAAAATTACTAGATGCTGGTAGGAAAATGATAATTTTAATTTGACTGTAAAGGTTTAGATAAGCATGCAGGATAGGCCTAAGGTTAATTTTTATAAAATAAAAAATTGGAGGTAAATAAAAATGACTGGAATTGCTATTAGTTGGGGTGGTGCCGTATTTGGACTAGTGCTTGCCATAGTACTGATTCTTAAAAAGGTAAATCCCGTATATGCTTTATTTGGAGGATCTATTATAGGAGGGGTCTTGGGAGGAGCAAGTCTGAATAAGACAGTTACAATTATTATTGAAGGCACCAATAGTGTAATGCCTGCCGTGGTACGTGTACTAACTGCCGGAGTGCTGGCAGGAGTGCTTATTGAATCTGGAGCTGCAGAAAAGATTGCTGAAACAATAGTTGAAAAACTTGGTGAGAAAAAAGCATTATTAGCTATTGCTGTAGCAACTTTGATAATTACTGCTGTAGGAGTATTTGTAACTGTTGCAATTATTATAGTGGCGCCTATTGCTTTATCTGTAGCTAAAAGGGTTGGCATTTCAAAGACTGCAGTCCTTTTAACCATGGTGGGTGGAGGAAAGGCCGGGAACGTGATATCTCCAAATCCGAATACTATAGCTGTGGCAAAAGGATTTAATCTGGAATTGACTCAGGTTATGATAGCTGGTTTTATACCGGCTGTAATAGGATTAATAGTGACTTGCATCGTAGGTGCATTACTTAGTAAAAAGGGTGTTCAAATTAAGGATTCGGATTTGGTTGTGAAAACAAAATCGATTGATAATGAAAGGCCGAGTTTTTTAAAAGCTATGGTTGCTCCTATTGTGGCAATTGTATTGTTAGGTATTAATCCTATTGGCAATATTTTGAATATATCCTTTCTAAAGAAGATAAGTATAGACTCTATGATAATTCTCCCTCTGGCAGGGTTAATAGGGTTGTTGGCTATGGGAAAAACCAAAAAAGTTATTGAATATACGACATCCGGATTAAATAGAATGTCTGGCACGGCTATTTTATTAATTGGAGCAGGATCTATAGCAGGTATTATTTCTAATTCTAATTTGAGCTCAGTTATAGTAGGTATCATTAAATCATCTGGAATTTCAGGAACATTATTGGCTCCGATTTCAGGCATATTGATGGGTGCGGCTACTGCTTCCACATCTACCGGTGCTATTTTGGCTACAGGATCATTTGGAAAGGCAATTTTGGCAATGGGTATATCTCCAATAAGTGCGGCAGTTATGGTCCATACCGGGGCAGTGGTGGTTGACCATCTACCTCACGGGAATTTTTTCCTGGTATCTGCACAATCTGTTAAAATGAATATATCTGATCGTATGAAACTTATCCCGTATGAATCCATAGTAGGAGGAAGCATATGTGCGGCAGCTACTGTAATATATGGGTTTCTATTGTAATTTGAGAATAAAATTATTCATTGTTTGTAAAAAAATAAATAGTTCAATTTTTTACAATTATTTGTTGACAAATAATTTGCATACAAGTATAATTGAATTAAACGTTAACATAAATAATGTTTACAAAGTAAAAAATAATTGCCAATTATGTGGCACAAAATGGGGGATGTATAATGGACAATGTAATTTTAAGGGAGAAAAACGGTATAGCTTATGTTACTATCAATAGACCCAAGGCACTCAATGCACTCAATAGTGCAACCTTAACAGAATTGGATTCAGTTGTAGGTGAAATATCCCAAAAACGGGATGTGAAAGCGGTAATAGTAACAGGAGCCGGAGAAAAATCTTTTGTAGCAGGTGCAGATATAGTGGAAATGAGTAAGTTAAATTCGATGGAAGCAGCAAACTTTTCAAGACTTGCACAAAAGGTATTTTCTGAAATAGAAAATTTACCTAAGTTAATTGTGGCAGCAGTTAATGGTTATGCGTTAGGCGGCGGGTGTGAGCTCGCCATGGCATGTGATGTAAGGCTTGCTTCAAAGAAAGCCAAATTTGGACAGCCTGAAGTCAATCTTGGGATACTTCCAAGTTTTGGAGGAACACAGAGGCTTCCAAGATTGGTAGGTAAGGGTAGAGCCAAAGAATTGATATTTTCCACAGATATGATAGATGCCCAGGAGGCATACCGTATAGGACTTGCCAATAAAGTCTATGAGCCTGATGAATTGATATCAAAATCAGAAGAGTTTGCCAAAAAGGTGATGAGTAAATCTCCATGGGGAGTTAGGCTGGCAAAAGCCTCTATAAATAATGGATTAGACGTGGATCTGGAGGCAGGGCTCAAATATGAGTCAAATTCGTTCGGATTATGTTTTTCCACTGAAGATCAAAAAGAAGGCATGAATGCTTTCCTGGAGAAAAGAAAAGCTAATTTCAAAGATCGTTAAATAAAGAGAGGGGTTTATCATGGGTTTAAGATTTTTAAAATCCTCCAAAGCAGCTGAACTAGTTAATGATGGAGACGTGATCGTCACAAGCGGTTTTGTAGGAAGTCTATGTGCTGAAGCACTTACGACAGCGCTGGAACATCGTTTTCAGAAGACAGGTCATCCAAATGATTTAACTTTGGTATATTCTGCAGCTCAAGGAGATGGCAAAGGGAAAGGTGTAGATCATTTTGCACATGAGGGATTTGTAAAGAGAGTTGTGGGGGGACACTGGAACTTATCACCTGAATTGGGAAAAATGGCAGTGGAGAATAGGATAGAGGCATATAATCTTCCACAGGGTACAATATCTCAGCTGTATAGGGATATAGCTGGTAAGAGAATAGGAACTATAACTCATGTGGGTTTGAATACTTTTGTAGATCCGAGAATAGAAGGAGGAAAATTAAACGATGTCACTAGAGAGGATATAGTAAAACTTATAGATATTGAAGGGGAAGAAAAATTATTTTATAAGTCCTTCGACATTGATGTGTGTTTCCTCCGCGGGACTTATGCAGATAAAAACGGCAATATTTCACTGGAAAGAGAAGTAGCTACCATAGATGTGCTTTCAATAGCACAGGCATGTAAGAATACGGGAGGTACTGTTGTAGTGCAGGTTGAAAAGGTTGTAGATGTAGGGCAATTGGATCCAAGGCTTGTAAAGATACCTGGGATATACGTCGATGCTGTTGTGGTTGCTGAACCTGAGTACCATGAACAGTTTTTCGGATGCAGCGGATTCGATCCTGCTTTAACAGGTGAAGTTAGAATACCTCTTGGAGATATAGAAAGCCCTAAGTTAAACGCCAGAAAAATAATAGCCAGGAGAGGTGCCATGGAACTTGAGCCGGATACCGTTGTAAATCTTGGTATAGGAATACCCGAGGTGATATCAGCCGTAGCCAATGAAGAGGGAATTGGGGAATATATGACGATGACTGTAGAAGCAGGGCCCATAGGGGGTGTGCCTATGGGCGGATCAGCTTTTGGTGCATGTATAAATGCTGAATCAATTATAGATGAAGCCTATCAATTTGATTTCTACGATGGTGGAGGGACAGATCTGGCATTTTTAGGGCTGGCACAAGCGGATAAAGGTGGAAATATAAATGTAAGCAAATTTGGATCACGTATAGCCGGATGTGGCGGTTTTATAAATATAACCCAAAATGCCAAAAAAGTATTTTTTTGTGGTACTTTCACTGCGGGCGGCTTAAAAGTGGAGACTGAAAATGGAAGACTAAAAATAATTCAAGAAGGAAAAGTACCTAAGTTTTTAGATAAAGTTGAACAGATTACTTTCAGCGGGGAATATGCCAGAAAAATAAGACAGCCGGTTATGTATATAACTGAAAGAGCTGTGTTTGAATTGAAAAACGATGGATTGTATCTTACAGAAATAGCTCCAGGTGTGGATCTTGAAAAGGATATACTCGATTTAATGGGGTTCAGGCCTAAGATGGACAAAGTAAAGACTATGGATGAAAGAATCTTTTGTGACAAATTAATGGGATTGAAAAAATAAATTTAGGAGGTAGAGCAGATGAATTTTGAATTATCAAAAGAACAAGAACTTGTACAAAAAACAGCAAGAGATTTTGCTGAAAAGGAATTAAAGCCAATAGCCATTGAAAATGATGAAAAAAGTGAATTTCCTGTAGAACAGTATAAAAAAATGGGCGAAATGGGTCTAATAGGATTGCCTTATCCCAAAGAATACGGCGGTTCCGGGGCAGATTATCTTTCATATGTTCTGGCTGTAGAAGAGATATCGAAAGTGCACGCTTCCATGGGAATATCTTATTCAGTTACAACATCATTATGTGCAGGTGGAATATTCAACAATGCATCGGAAGAACAGAAAAAGAAATATCTTCCTGACTTATTATCGGGTAGAAAATTTGGTTCCTTTGGAATGACAGAGCCAAATGCAGGTTCTGATGCGTCTGCAGCAACAACTACTGCGGAGAAAAAGGGAGATTATTATATATTAAACGGTACCAAATGTTTTATTACAAATGGACCCCTTTCGGAGACATTCCTTGTATTTGGAATAACGGACAAAAGCAAGGGTCCCAGAGGATCGTCGGCATTTATAGTAGAAAAGGGATATCCTGGGTTTTCAATAGGTAAGATTGAGGACAAGTGTGGAATAAAGGCAGCACAGGTGTCGGAGCTTGTATTTGAGAATTGCAGGGTACCGGCAGAAAATTTGGTGCCTGAAGAAGGAAAGGGACTTAAAATAGCATTGAGTACATTGGATGGAGGAAGAATAGGAGTAGCTGCTCAGGGGCTTGGAATAGCAGAGGGAGCTTTTGAACGTGCAAAGCAGTATATGAAGCAGAGAATTCAATTTGGCAAACCGCTGTTTAAGCAGCAGTATCTGGCATTTAAAATGGCAGAATTGGATCTTGAGATAGAAGAAGCTAAATATATACTATACAAGGCAGCCATAGACAAACAAGAGGGAAAGCCATATTCAATACCTGCAGCCAAAGCTAAAATTGCCTGCACAGATGCGGCCATGCATGTGACAGCGGAGGCAGTACAGCTGTTTGGAGGAAATGGATATATGAGAGAATATGAAGTTGAAAGAATGATGAGGGATGCTAAGATAACCCAGATATACGAAGGAACAAATGAAATACAAAAATTGATAATAAGCGGAAAGTTATTTAAATAATCCGTGACCTTGTTGGAATTGTTCTAAAAGCTTGTAAAAAACACTCTCTTTAATTGATTGTAAGTCTGTTGTGCAATTAATGGTAATGCTCCCTTCTAGGTAGACAGGTGAAATAATAAAAACTTGTTTACTTGGGAGGGGCATTTTTATGTCAAAAAATATTAATAATATTGTAACAAAACTGTGACAGAAGAAATCTAAACTTATATTTAGTTTAGATAAAAAACAAATTCGATGGAAAGAAGGGGATTATATCGTGAAAAAGATACTTATTCCAATAATAATAGTGATAATAGCAGTAGGCGCTATAGTATATAAAAATACTACAAAAAAATCCGGAAACAATAAATTACAGTATTCACAAGCTCGAGTAACTAAGCAGAATATTGAGAGCACAGTTTCCGGATCGGGAAGTGTTATGCCCCTGAATGGTGGAACAATTAAAGCCGGGGGAACAGATACTGTAGCTCAGGTACTTGTAAGCAAAGATCAGGCGGTAACTGCAGGACAGGAACTTGTTGCTTTTGAAAATGGAAGTGCTGCAATAACAGCTCCTTATGACGGAATAATAAGTCAGGTAAATGTAAGTGCAGGAGATAGTGTAAATCCAAATCAGGATCTTTTGGGCATATTTGATGACAAGAATTTCTATACCACAATATCCGTAGATGAAACTGATGTTCCAAATCTAAAAATTGGACAAAAGGCCAATATAAAAGTCAATGCATTTCCAGATACCAGCTTTACAGGTACTATCAAGGATATAAGTCAGCAGGGAACCTATTCAAATGGGGTGTCAACTTTTAATGTAATTATATATTTTGATAAAATAAACAACATAAAATCCGGAATGTCTACAGAAGCTTCCATAGTAACGGCATCAAAAAATAATGTACCTGCTGTGCCTATAGAAGCAATAAGAGATATGAATGGTAAAAAATTTGTAATACTGTCTTCTGACGATGGAAAAAGAAAAATGCAGCAAGTTCAGATAGGAATTAATAACGGAAAGATGGTTCAAATAGTCGGAGGGCTTACAGAAGGACAAAAAGTTCAATTACCTCAGACTGAAAGTTCAAGCGGAAGTCAATCTTCAACAAAAAGCAGAAGTGGATTCGGAATGATGAGAAGCGGAGAAATAGGTAATTCTAGACAAGGTGGAAATGGTGCAAGCCAAAATAGAGGAACAAATTAGTTATGGGATAAAATCGGAATACACGTGAAAGGAGAACTTCTATGATAGAAATTAAAAATCTGTGCAAGTACTATACTATGGGAGATACTAAAATAAAGGCACTGGATAATATCAATTTGAGTATATCTGAGAACGAATTTGTTTCAATTGTTGGTCCATCCGGTTCCGGAAAGTCTACACTTATGAATATAATTGGATGCCTTGATGTCTGTGATTCTGGATACTATATTTTAAATGGTATAAATATAAATGAGATGAGTGAATCTGAATTAGCTGACGTAAGAAATAAGCAGATAGGATTCATATTTCAAAATTTTAATCTGCTTCCCAAAATGAATGCTGTAGAAAATGTAGAAGTACCTCTCTTGTACAGAGGAATAAGTGAGAAAAAATGCAGGGAAAGGGCTATGGAGTGTCTTGAAAAGGTAAAACTTAAAGGAAGAGAGTATCATAGGCCAAATCAACTTTCAGGTGGACAGCAGCAAAGGGTAGCTATTGCAAGGGCACTTGCAGGAGGACCGAAAATCATACTGGCAGATGAACCGACAGGTGCTTTGGATAGAAAGACAAGTGAGGAAATAATGGGTACTATGAAAGAACTCCATAAAAATGGTCAGACTATAATATTGATAACTCACGATTTAAAAGTTGCAAAGCAGGCAAAGAGGATTGTGAGCATGGAAGATGGAAAATTGGAAGACGGGAAATTATACATGGAGGGGGATTGATTAATATATGAAATTATTTCAGACTTTAAAGCTAGCTGTAAAAAATATAATAAGCAATAAATTGAGATCCATTCTCACCATGATAGGTATAATTATAGGAATTTCTTCCGTCATAGTATTGGTAGGTATGGGAAGCGG
>ENA-UOOI01001441-UOOI01001441.1-fermentation-metagenome-genome-assembly--contig:-NODE-1441-length-24828-cov-19.090905_pt1 | contig 24828 bp, 16 predicted proteins | sample MGYA00245779_ERZ724027 | MGnify/ENA primary metagenome ERZ724027 (study PRJEB28704, sample SAMN03018318) | fermentation metagenome | biome: anthropogenic terrestrial biome; feature: soil...
AAACCTGAAAGAGTTATACAAGAACAGAAACACGGAGAGTTACTTGTGTTGAATAATTTAATTTAAACTTACTATTATGGCAGGAATTAAAACATTGGCTGACCTGAAACGCAAACAGGAGGAAGTCAAAACCCAGATCGACCTGAGGGATAAGGCCGAAAATCCCGGGTCGCAAGTGCAGGTGAAAGTGGCGATGGCCACCTGCGGTATTGCGTCGGGGGCCAAAAATGTGATGGATTTTTTCGTGCGCGAATTGCCTAAACGCGGCATAGGAGCCGTTGTGACGCAAACCGGCTGCATGGGTTATTGCTTCGCGGAGCCTACCGTGGAGATCACTATTCCCGGAAAAGACCCGATCGTATTTGGGTATGTCGACCCCGCTAAAGCGGATGAGATCATCGAACGTTATATCAAACAAGGTGAGTTGGTAGACGGAATTATACCGCAGAACTACAACACCATAACAAACACAGATTAACCGAAAATAATTACCTATGAGTCAGTACAAAATACACATACTCGTTTGTGCAGGAACAGGTTGTCAGTCGTCACAAAGTGGACTGATCTACGAAATGCTGCAGGATGAACTGGACTGGAAAGGGTTGAAAGATGAGGTTCAGGTCATTAAAACCGGATGTTTTGGGTTTTGTGAGAAAGGCCCCATTGTGAAGATACTTCCCGATAATACCTTTTATACACAGGTAAAACCCGAAGATATCCGTGAAATTATTGATGAGCACATTATTAAAGGACGCAGTGTCCACCGGTTGCTCTATCTGGATCCGGAAACCGAAGAACATATTCTGGATTCAAAACACATGGGGTTTTATAAAAAACAGCTTCGTATCGCACTGCGGAATTGCGGTACCATTGACCCGGAAAATATAGACGAATCCATTGCACGCGATGCTTATCAAGCTCTTGGAAGGGCGTTGACCGAACTTACCCCCCAGGAAACTATTGATATCATTAAAAGATCAGGGCTACGCGGGCGGGGAGGTGCCGGTTTCCCGACCGGCATAAAATGGGAAATTGCCAGCAGGAACGATGCAGACCAGAAATACGTGGTGTGTAATGCTGACGAAGGCGATCCCGGTGCTTTTATGGACCGTTCGATCCTCGAGGGTGACCCTCACAGTGTTCTTGAAGCTATGGCCATCTGCGGATATTGTATCGGTGCAACAAGAGGACTGATCTATATCCGGGCGGAATATCCGTTGGCTATCAAGCGCCTGAAGATTGCGATAAAACAAGCACGTGAATACGGCTTGTTGGGTGAAAATATTTTCGGAACCGGCTTCAGTTTCGATATAAACCTTCGCTACGGCGCAGGTGCATTTGTTTGTGGGGAAGAAACCTCACTCATCCACTCGATGGAAGGGAAACGCGGGGAACCATCCAATAAGCCTCCATTCCCAGCGCAAAAAGGATATTTGGGAAAACCTACCAACGTGAACAACGTGGAGACGTTTGCCAATATTCCGGTTATCCTGTTAAAAGGAGCCGAATGGTTTTCTTCCATCGGAACCGAAAAGTCGAAAGGAACAAAAGTGTTTGCCCTTGCCGGAAAGATCAATAACGTCGGACTGATTGAAGTGCCGATGGGAATTACGCTCCGTGAAATTATTTACGAGATTGGCGGAGGCATTAAAGGCGGTAAAAAATTCAAAGCCGTGCAGACCGGGGGGCCCTCAGGCGGTTGCTTGACGGAAAAACACCTGGATACGCCCATCGATTACGAAAGCCTTACGGCTGCCGGTTCCATGATGGGGTCGGGTGGCATGATCGTGCTCGACGAAGACGATTGCATGGTTTCCGTTGCGAAATTCTACCTCGACTTTATTGTGGAAGAGTCGTGCGGAAAGTGCGCTCCCTGCCGTATCGGTAACAAACGCTTATACGAAACGCTGGAGCGGATCTGCGACGGAAAAGGAACCGGGGAAGATTTGGAAAAACTCGAAAACCTTTCCAGCGTGATTAAAGACACTTCGTTGTGCGGGCTGGGACAAACATCCCCCAATCCGGTACTGTCGACGCTGAATAATTTTCAGGAAGAGTACAGAGAACACGTCTTCGATAAAAAATGCCGGTCGGGCAAATGCAGGAACCTGCTTTATTATGTCATTGATGATGAGAACTGCGTCGGCTGCATGGCTTGTGTGCGGTCTTGCCCCGTTAATGCCATCACCGGAGCCAAGAAACAGACCCACTTTATTCATCAGGATAAATGCATCAAGTGCGGTGCCTGTATGGAGAAATGCCAATTCGATGCCATAAGCCTGAAATCGGATTACAAGATTGGCACTTCAGTGCCCGACACTGCCGACATCTAACACCTAAAAAACTAAAAATATGATAGAACTCACCATAGACAACAAAAGAATAACGGTGGAACCGGGAACCACCATTTTAAAAGCTGCCCGGCAAGCAGGTATCGAAATTCCGACGCTGTGCCACTTTGAAATGTGCGACATGGGTATAGAAAACAAACCCGGGGGATGCCGCATATGTGTGGTGGAAGTGGAAGGACGCAGGAACCTTGCTCCATCGTGTGTGACCGAGGCGCAGAACGGAATGGTCATAAACACGCACAACATCCGCGTGCTGAACGCACGAAAAACCGTGTTGAAGCTGATCATCTCAGACCATCCCTTCGATTGTCTCGTGTGTGCGAAATCGGGACAATGCGAACTGCAGCACCTGGCTACACAGTTTGGCATCCGGAGCATGCCCTACGGCGGCGAACAGTCGCACTACAGAAAAGATACCTCCCCTTCCATCATTCGCGATGTGGATAAATGTATATTGTGCCGCCGCTGCGAAATGGTTTGTAACGAAGTGCAAACCGTCGGTGCCCTTTCGGCGGTCAATCGCGGATTTATGGCAGTGGTGGCTCCTGCTTTCGAAATGAACCTCGAAAAGTCTCCCTGTACCTATTGCGGGCAGTGTGTCTCGGTTTGCCCGACGGGAGCGCTTACCGAGGTAGACCACAGCAACGAGGTGCTTCGTGCGTTATCGAATCCGAAGAAAACGGTGGTGGTGCAAACCGCACCGGCCGTACGCGCAGCGCTGGGAGAAGAATTCGGACTGGAGCCGGGAACGCTGGTCACCGGGAAGCTGGTGGCGGCACTTCGCCGGCTCGGTTTCGATTACGTTTTCGATACCGATTTCAGCGCCGACCTCACCATCATGGAAGAGGGAACGGAATTGCTGAACCGCCTCAAAGGACATTTGGCCGGAGATCCCAACGTCCGGATTCCGTTGCTGACATCCTGCTGTCCGGGTTGGGTGAATTTCTTTGAACACAATTTTCCCGATCTGTTGGATGTACCATCAACGGCAAAGTCGCCGCAGCAAATGTTTGGTGCAATTGCTAAATCCTATTTTGCCGAAAAGATCGGTGTGAGCCGTGAAGACCTGATCGTGGTTTCCATTATGCCTTGCCTGGCCAAGAAGTACGAATGCCAGCGCGACGAATTCAAGGTGGACGGCAATCCCGATGTGGATTATTCCATTTCCACGCGTGAACTGGCTGCTTTCATCAAGCAGGCAAACATCGACTTCCTGGGGTTGCCCGATGAGGAGTTCGACGACCCTCTCGGCGAATCGTCGGGTGCAGGTGTTATTTTCGGAAACACCGGAGGCGTTATCGAGGCCGCCTGTCGCACGGCTTACGAACTCTACACGGGCAAAACCCTCGATAAGGTGGAGTTTCATGAATTGCGCGGTATGGAAGGTATTCGTTCCGCAACAGTGGATTTCGACGGATTGAAACTGAATATCGGAATCGCGCACGGATTGGGTAATGCCCGTAAGTTACTGGACGAGGTCCGTGCCGGAAAATCGCAGTATCATGCCATTGAAATCATGGCTTGCCCCGGAGGATGCATCAGTGGAGGTGGACAGCCTTACACACACCTGAAGGAAGAGATACTGGTGAAACGCACCGCAGCCCTGTATACGGAAGATCAACGCAAGGCCATCCGTAAATCGCATGAGAACCCATCGATCATCAAGCTCTATAACGAGTTTTTGGGCGAGCCGGGTAGCCACAGGGCCCACAGCCTGCTCCATACGGAATATTTTCCGAAGAGCAATGAGGTAACCATTTCGTTGAACAATCATTAAAGAAAGTATATGAGCCAGAAAACAGATATAGCACCGGCAGTATTTAAATACATGCCTGAAGAGAGAGACGTGTTGAAAGTAAAGGTAAACCTGCCTCAAGAGAAGATAGACATCATTAACCGGATCTGTGAATCGTTCGATAATGATCCTGGCGAGCTGATCAACGTTTTGCACGAAGCACAGCACGAATTCGGATACCTGCCGGCAGAAGTCCAGGATGTGGTTGCGCATAACCTGAAAGTTTCCGTGGCACACGTGTATGGTGTGGTAACCTTCTATACCTATTTCACCATGATTCCCAAGGGCGAGTTTCCTATCTCCGTTTGTACGGGAACAGCCTGTTACGTGCGTGGTGCGGAAAAGGTGCTCGAAGAATTTAAGAAAGAACTGAACATAAAGGTGGGCGAAACCACACCGGATGGCAAGTTCTCCATCAATTGCCTGCGTTGTGTGGGCGCGTGCGGGCTAGCACCCGTAGTGCTGGTTGGCGAACGGGTTTACGGACGTGTTTCACCCGACGGGGTAAAGAATATTTTGGACGAGTACAGGAAATAAACTACCGTAACCCATCCAGTCCCTGCTTTAAATCGGCAATGATGTCTGTGGCATTTTCCAGCCCTACAGACAGACGGATAAGCCCGTCGCTGATGTCGCCGGCCAGCCTCTCTTCGGGTGAATACGCGGAGTGAGTCATGCTGGCCGGATGCTGAATGAGGGTTTCGGCATCCCCCAGGCTTACTGAAATGGTCAAAAGCTGCAATCTGTTAAGCAGTTTTTTGCCGGCCTCGATCCCTCCTTTTACTTCAAAAGAGATGATGGCCCCCGGTAACGACATCTGCTTTTTTGCCAGTTCAGCCTGCGGAAACGATGCTAATCCTGGAAACAGGACCGTTTCAACGGCTGCGTGCTTTTCCAGGAATTCTGCCACCTTTTGTGCGTTCTCGCAGTGTTTCTCCATCCGTATCTCAAGTGTTTTTAGCCCGCGTGCAATCAGAAAGGCATCGAAAGGGCTCAGGCTGGCTCCCGTCATGTCCTTTATACCGACAAGCCGGACCCTGTCGATAAATTCTTTCTTTCCGACAACAAAACCCGCAATGACATCGCCGTGCCCGTTAAGGTATTTGGTTGCCGAGTGAACAACAACATCCGCGCCCCATTCTATCGGACGTGTGATGTAGGGTGTGGAAAAGGTGTTGTCGACCATCAACAGGCAATCAGGTTTCCGGTGGACTATTCCCGCTATTGACGGTAAATCCGCAATGTAAAGGGTCGGGTTAGCCGGGGTTTCCAGGTAAACGAGCCGGGTGTTGGGGCGCAGGACCGATTCAATGTTCCGGGGATCGCGGATATCTACAAACGACACCTCAATACCGTATCGGGTGATTCCGTGTTTCAGGTAGGCGAAAGTGCATCCGTAAAGCGTTTTTGAGGCGATAATGTGATCGCCCTGTTCCACACACGACCAAATGGCCGATGTGATGGCGCCCATCCCCGAAGCAGCGGAAACACAGGCTTCCCCGCCTTCCAGTAACCGGACTTTTTCCTCCACCGCGCTACAGGTAGGATTGCCTAGGCGGGTGTAAATATAGCCTTCTTCTTCCAGGGTAAACCGACGTCCACCTTGTTCTGCGGTTTCAAAAGTAAATGCCGAGGTTTGATAGATAGGGTCGCAAAGGGAACCGAACTGATTTTTTTGACGGCCTCCGTGTATGGCTTTTGTTGCGAATCCCGCTTGGTTAACTGGGTAGTTGTGCATAGTGTACGGTATTTAAATAATCAAAATTACACAAATTTATAACAAATTGATTATATAATGGGAGGGAAACAATAATTTTTTTGCCGAGTTTAAGCATTAAGTCAAGATGCCGATACTGCCGGAGAAAAGTTTCAAAAGCTAAAAACAGACAAATGTATGCATGTCACGCATATTTTGCTTAAATTTGCAGGAAAAAACGGCTAAAACAATATAAATCAACAATAGATGAAACGAGACACACAGATTTTCGAAATTATCGAACAGGAAAAATTACGTCAGTTAAAGGGAATAGAACTTATCGCTTCGGAGAACTTCGTAAGTGATCAGGTGATGCAGGCAATGGGGTCCGTCCTTACCAACAAGTATGCCGAAGGTTATCCGGGCAGGCGTTACTACGGCGGTTGCGAGGTGGTGGATTTAGGTGAGCAATTGGCTATCGACCGCCTGAAGAAGTTGTTCAATGCCGAGTGGGCCAATGTGCAACCGCACTCGGGTGCGCAGGCAAATGCAGCCGTTTTTCTGGCTTGCCTGAAAGCGGGAGACAAGTTCCTCGGACTCAACCTTTCGCACGGTGGACACCTTTCACACGGTTCACCGGTAAACTTTTCCGGTTTGATGTTTCAGGCACTGGAATACAACGTCCGGGAGGACAATCAGCAAGTGGATTACGACCAATTGGAATCGGTTGCGCGTGCCGAACGCCCAAAACTGATCATCGCCGGAGCATCAGCCTATTCGCGTGAATGGGATTATGCCCGTATCCGCAAAATCGCCGATGAAATCAAGGCCCTGTTCATGGTGGATATGGCGCATCCTGCCGGACTGATCGCCGCCGGATTGCTGGACAACCCGTTAAAATATGCGCACATAGTAACCTCTACTACCCACAAAACGCTTCGCGGCCCGCGCGGAGGCATTATTCTAATGGGACAGGATTTCGAGAACCCGTGGGGGTTAAAAACGCCGAAGGGAGAAGTGAAAATGATGTCGGCACTGTTGGATTCGGCCGTTTTTCCGGGAATGCAGGGAGGTCCGCTGGAACACGTCATTGCTTCCAAAGCCGTGTCGTTTGGCGAAGCGTTGGATCCCGAGTTCAAAACCTACCAGGCACAGGTGAAAAGGAATGCAGCCGTTATGGCCCAGGCATTTGCGGATAAAGGTTACAAAGTGGTGTCGGGAGGTACGGACAACCACATTGTTTTGGTGGATTTGCGGACGAAGTTCCCTGCTCTGACCGGAAAAGTGGCGGAGAAAGTGCTTGTGGAAGCCGATATCACGACCAACAAAAACATGGTCCCGTTCGATAGCCGCAGCCCGTTCCAGACCTCCGGATTGCGTTTTGGAACACCGGCAATCACGACCCGTGGAGCGAAAGAATCGCTGATGGGTGATATTGTGGAAATGATCGACACGGTGCTTGCCGACGTGGAAAACGACAAGACAATAGCATCGGTTCGTGAAAAGGTGAATGCTACCATGAAGCAATTCCCGTTGTTCGCGTGGTAGAATTGCAATAGATGATCCTTCAGACCGACATAAAGTTTGTTCCGGGTGTGGGCCCCAAACGGGCGGGGATCTTAAATAAGGAACTCGACGTTTTCACGCTGGGCGATTTGCTACGCTATTATCCTTACCGGTATATCGACCGGAGCCGGATGTATTACGTGCACGAAATCGACGGTAGTATGCCGTACATCCAGCTCAAAGGGAAAATAACGGCTTTCGAAATGTTCGGTGAAGGACGGAAAAAACGGCTTGTGGCGCATTTTACCGATGGTACGGGCTTTATCGATCTGGTGTGGTTTCAGGGTATCCGGTTTGTGGAAAATAAGTACAAGGCCAATCAGGAGTATATCGTTTTCGGCAAACCCACGCTTTTCAACAACCGTTGGAACATAGCCCACCCCGATATTGATCCCTATTTGAGCGAAGCCGACCGGCCCGATGGCCTCATGGCGATGTACAACACCACGGAGAAGATGAAAAACCATTACCTGAATTCGAAAGCCGTTCAGAAAATCATCGAAAATGCGTTTGGAATGATTAACGGCAGGCTTCCGGAATCCCTCTCTGCCGATGTGGTGAAAACGGCTCATCTCATGTCGTTCCACGACGCTGTCGAGAACATTCATTTCCCCAGGAATCCCGTATTGCTGCGGGACGCCGAGTTCAGGTTGAAATTTGAGGAGTTGTTTTTTATCCAGCTTAACATCGTCCGGTATGCTGCCGACCGGAAAGACAAACTCAACGGCTTTGTTTTTAAAAGGGTGGGGAAGTACCTGAATTTGTTTTACGAGAAACACCTGCCGTTTGAACTGACCAACGCGCAAAAACGGGTAATCAAAGAGATCCGCAAGGATACGGCGTCGGGCAAGCAGATGAACCGTCTTTTGCAAGGTGATGTAGGTAGCGGTAAAACGTTGGTGGCGGTCATGTGCATGCTGATTGCGATGGATAACGGTTTCCAGTCCTGCCTGATGGCCCCTACCGAAATTTTGGCGTCACAGCACTTCGAGACTTTCCGCGGGCTGCTGTCGGACATGAACGTGAATGTGGCGTTGCTGACGGGCTCGACCCGGAAAAAAGAACGTGCGGACATCCATGCCGGATTGTTGTCGGGAGACATACACATCCTTATCGGCACCCACGCCCTTATTGAAGATGTGGTGCAATTTAACAACCTGGGATTTGTGGTTATCGACGAACAACATCGTTTTGGCGTGGCGCAGCGTGCGAAACTTTGGTCGAAGAACGAGCATCCTCCACACGTTTTGGTGATGACGGCCACCCCCATCCCCCGTACGCTCGCCATGACGGTTTACGGCGATCTGGATGTCTCCGTGATTGATGAATTGCCTCCCGGAAGAAAACCCGTGCAGACACTGCACCGGTACGACAAGAAGCGGGGAGCGCTTTATCAGTTTATCCGCGAACAGGTAAAAGCCGGAAGGCAGGCTTATATCGTCTATCCCCTGATCGAGGAAAGTGAGACGCTGGACCTGAAAAACCTGGAAGAGGGGTTTGTCCATATCCGGGAAGCTTTTCCCGAATTTACCGTCTGTAAAATGCACGGACGCATGAAACCTGCGGAGAAAGAGGAGGTGATGCAGCGGTTTGTGGCCAACGAAGCACAAATCATGGTGTCCACCACCGTTATTGAGGTGGGAGTCAATGTGCCGAACGCTTCGGTAATGGTAATCGAAAGCGCACAACGTTTCGGCTTGTCGCAGCTTCACCAGTTGCGGGGCAGGGTGGGACGCGGCGCCGACCAGTCGTACTGTGTGCTGATCACGCCTTACGAGCTCTCTGCCGATACCCGTAAGCGGATGGAGATCATGACCGAGAGTAACGACGGATTCGTTATCGCCGAAGCCGACCTGAAACTACGCGGCCCGGGCGACCTGGAAGGCACGCAGCAAAGCGGTATCCCCTTCAACCTTAAAATAGCCGACCTGGTACGGGATAACGCCATCCTGTTCCGCGCCCGCGAGGTTGCGGAAAGCATCATCTCCCGGGACCCCAAGCTCTCACAGCCGGAGCATCTGGTGTTGAAACAACAACTCAGCCGTTTGAGCGGAAACCGCTACGACTGGGGAAGGATTGGGTAGGAAAGACCCCGTCGAATTATTGATGTTGTATCGACGGGTCTAAGAAAGAAGAAAAGTTTATAATATCTCTTCGGTAGTCTGATTGAAGTAATCAATCGATTGTTTGATTTCGGGCAGGTTATTTTCCCAGTTAGCTTCGTATTCAATAGTGAAATACCCTGTGAAATTTAGACATTCGTTTCTTCGAACATCCTTTCTTTATATTTTAGCATTTGTTTCTTATATTTTATTTTCCAATATATCACTTGAGTTTTTAAACTTAGCATTTATTTATTTTCTATTTGAAATGTTCTTATCTCCCAAGGTTTAAAATCTAATTTGCGATTTTCATATTTAATGAACTTTCCATCTAAATTTGTTTCTTTAAGCATAGCACCATTTTTTTCAAAAATTATTGATGTGCTCTGATTCATATTGCTTGTTTTAAAAAACCGAGCTGTAATTTGATTATTGTTTGGATATAGAGCAGTCATTATAACATCATTTTCTGCCTCCATATTAAATGGACAGTAAATATGCCCTAACTTATTATTTCCAGATTGACTCTCTATGGTAGGTATTGTAAAACTGTACTCAAGTGCTTTTTTATGCAAATCTGCACTTTGCCAACTTCCTTTGAACGGTAATATCGCAAATTCATAAGCGTATTCACCATAAAGCATCCGTGTTCCCCATACGTAATACATAGCATAAGCTAACGGTATAGAAAAAGAATTATCACTTTCTCTAATGCTTCCCATATTTCCCTTGTTAAAATATGCAATTCCTGATTTCCCATCGGAAACAGCTGTCCAATAGTTACCTTCAATATATTTATCGGCCGTCTCAGATATAGCAAAAGGTAAATCTCTAATACCTACAATATTTGAATTAAGGTTAGTGAAAAACTTAAACCGCAGTTTTTCTTCATGCACAAAAGAGGAGTGCCCATCTCGTTGGTTATCGCTTAATAAACCTATTTTTTGTCCATTGAAATCAAATTTAACTTTATAGTCTATTCTAGGGTTGTCATCATAAAAAATCACTTCAGAATTATAAGGAATACTAGATATAAATCCATATTCTACTATTTTTATCCATGGAGAAGTACCATTAGGTTGAGTAATAATCCACTTTCCTTTGGAAGTATAATTTTCTCCATCTATTTTTCCTTCAAAGAAAAGCGATCTGCCTTTGCTGTTTGTGATAAACTCTCCTGTTTCTATATTTTTTATGTATTGTATTCCACCATCTGTTGCCAATTTAACTTCATAATATGGAGTTGATATTAATGTATTTGTTTTGTCAATATCAATTAAAGGCCTTTGAGGTTTTTCGTTTTCTTCTTTCGCGACAATTGAGTATGAAGTCAAACTCAATGGTGGCAGTTCTACTTTAAATACAATTCTTGCATCTAAAACACTCCCGTCAGATAATTTATTTGAATGGGTAATTAAAACAGGGTATCTTTTTTCGCCGCATTTTACTTCAAAATTTTTAGCTTCTCCTTTATGTAAAGCTATATTTGCTGAGATCCATCGAGTCTGTTTCCATGAAAGTGGATTAAAAACAGTAATTTGTTTAAATCCTTCGCCTTTCATTTGGTCAGCAAAAAAACTCATTGATTCATTTATTGTTTCTTGAGAATTTTTTAATGAAACTGGTAGTAATTTTCTTGCTTCTGGTATTAGTCCAACAATTTGGATATCATGGTGTTGAGAAAGTAAGAGGTTTTTCCAGGAAACATCAAGTTTTTCAATATAAGATTGGCCACCACTTAAGTACTCTAAAGCAGCCAGCCGTTCAGCGGTTAAGACACTAACTTCTGCTTCCCGAGAGTTATTCCATATTTCATTACCGCAATAACCCCAAGGCATTCTTACTATAAAATCATTAGGTTTAGTTACCATATCAACCGTGGGTACTGGATATTTCTCCATTAAATCATCCAATAAAACCCAAGAAAATTTCGGTTTTGTTTCATATTCACGTACTAATTCTTCTTTTCTAAGTCCGGAGTCGTCTGCCCTTGATGCCAATAGTGGGTTTATATGTTTAAACTTCTCTCGGAAATACTCCATTGGTTCTTTAGAGTCTTTGCTTGGGTAGCGTGTTAATATCCATGTATCAATCGTTGTTTTAGCAAACTCTGCCCCTTCACCTACATAAGTAGGAATTGTAGGGATTTTAGAGCCATCTATTCCCACCCACCATCCTATCGGGACATCAAATGTTGGGTTATACCCATACATCATAAAATGAGTACGCATAATCGCACCTGAAAAATCAAAGCCGTTAATAATTTGAGGAATCTGGCTATGCATTGCATGTTCACTCATTAAATATACTGGTGGCCGGTAATTGAAATGTTTTCGTAGGCTATTTAGTGCATAGGATATTTGACGAACGTTAGATTCATCGCTGATAAATATTGACAATGGTTGCCCATAAGTACAAGAACCGATAGAGAAACGTCCTTTGTATTCTTGAAGATATTTTTTTATTTCATCAATAATAGACGGCTCATTATAAAAGAAATAATCATAAATCTGAGCTTCGTTTTCAAGTCCTATTTTGAATGTGGGGTATTTATCTAACCATTCAATTGCATTTTGCATTCTTTCCTGAAAATGTTCACTTCCCCATAGAATTAAGCCTCCATGGTCATATGTAAGCATGTAGGTGGTATCATTTACAGTAGAAGTCGTACGTTGTTGCCCCAAAATAGCAACAGTCAGAAAAAACAGACAGGTGGTAATTAAAAGTTTAAAATTTTTCATTTGGTTTATTATTTTGATTTAGTAAAGTTTAAAAAATAACTCATCAAGGTATTCAATTGTCACACCTTTCAAGGCGTGGGAGCATTTATGTTTTAGGTAGGCTTTAGCCAAAATTTATTGCATTAAACTTGGGCTAAAGCTCATTTTTCCAGTGTGTTTTATCCACGAGTTAAAACTCGTGGTAATTGATATATACTTTTAGGAGATGCACATTTTATTAAATTTTGAGTCCTTATTTTTTGAATATTACTTAGTCAAATTCAATATTTGATCCCCATTCCTTGTTGGGTTCTGGACCCATCTCAAAAACAAGCCTTCCATTAGGTTTTATTTCTGCATAATTGAATATTGGTTGATCAAGTGATTTTCCATTCAACGAAACAGATTGCACATAAATGTTCTTAGGCGAGGAGTTGTTTGCCTGAATTACGAATTCACCACCTTCAGGTCCATCAAGAGTGATTGTCACTTTTTTAAACAAAGGGCTGCCAATGTCGTAGTCCCCTGATGCAGGATTTACAGCATAGAAGCCCAAAGCACTCTGGGCATACCACCCGGTGAGGTAGCCATTATCGTCCATGCCGCAAAGTCCTGAAGGCGTTGGGTGGTGCAAAAGGGTCATTATGCTACGGATCATTCGTTGGGTTTTCCATGGAGCGCCCGCATAATTGTACAAATAAGGAGCATAACGATCTGTTTCATTCCCATGACAATACTGACCAATTATTCCAGTGATATCTCTCAATGGACGCTCCGGAGGAGAATATGGGAGAGTAAAAAGCTCATCCAGTTTAAGCTCAAAAGAGCTTTTACCGCCCATCCGCTTCACCAGATCTGGGATATCCTGGAGTACCAGCCACAAATAATGCCATGCTGTACCTTCTCGGTAGAAAAAATGAGCGTAAGTCTGGCCGGGATCAAAAGGTGTGACCCAGGAGCTGTCAGGGCGCTTAGCCCTCATAAATCCGGTAACAGGGTCAAAAAGGTTTTGGTAATTCTTTGCAGCACGTGAGAAATAAATATAATCATCCTCTTTTTTCAGCACTTTGGCCAACTGGGCGATACAATAATCCTCGTAGGCATATCCAAGTGTTCGGTTCACACAATCAGCACCAGGTACCCTTCCCGAATCACTGGTCGGATTTTTTACTTCAGGTTTGGTAAAAGGTATAAACCCATATTTACGGTAAAGTTTAACCGCTTCCCATTTTTCAGTGGCACCTTCTTTCAGCGCTTCGTAGGCTAAATCCACTGAAAAATCATGGAATCCTCTTGCATAAAGTCCCGCTACGCCTGACGCCTGGCCCAATCCCCAAAAATTGCCTTTCCCTGGTACCCAAGCCATTTGCAATAATTGGTTACTTATCCATTGAGATCCACGTGCCAAGATCATAATTGTTTGTGCCCTTGGCCATCCCAGAAAATCACCATATTCAACTACTCGATAAACTGAGGTGTAAAAGTTTATCCGATCACCACGTGTTCCCCCTTCAATGCGAAACCGTTTTAAGACTTCGTCCCAACTGTCAAATGCGTTTTGATGGATATGATCAAAATTCCAATCAGAGATTTCCTGATCAAGATTCTTTTTTGCTTCCTCTATACTTACGAGAGAAATTCCAACTTTACTCAAAACTTCCCGATGCTTTCGTGTATCAAAATTGAGATAGACACCGATATTTTCCCCCGTACCTGACACAGATTTTGGGAAAATGACACCATTTTCCCATGTTCCATAAGAAATAAAAGGTTGGCTGAACTCCGCATAAAAATAGACTGTGAATCCTTTGCATTGTTGCCATCCAATAACATGAGTATCATCTTTCACTTGTAGAGAAGCATTCTGCACCGGATTGCCTGTTTGGGCTATAGAGAGATCGATTAACACGTTTGATTGCAAACTTTTAGGAAACTTGTAGCGATGAAAACCACAATTTCTTGTTGCTGTTAGTTCCACATTGATCCCGTAGCGGGTTAGAAATACTGAATAGTAACCGGCTGAAGCTTTTTCCTTTTTGTAATCTTTGTAAGAGCGGTAACCTGATTCAGGGTTTTCAAGGCTACCCGGGGTTGTTTTTACCTGACCAACTGTTGGCATAAATAATATATTAGCATTCAGATTGTATTGGTGTTGGAGGTGAGTAAAGCCCATAATCGAGGAATCTGTATAACGATAGGCAGATCCCCTCACATGAAAGATGCCATTAAATCCGGTGTTAGGTCCTAGCTTGACAACCGGATCCACTGTCATAGCAGCAGGACTCACACAGCCATAGTAGAGTTCCTCTCCGGGGGGTGGATTATTTCCAAGAAACTGCTGCTCTTCGGGTGGAGCAGTACCAATAAGCGGATTGACATAATCAGCAGGCCGGCTACCAAAATATTTCTGGGCAGATGTATTTGTTGCAGTAATGAACAGTATCAGCACAACGAAAAACATTTTGTACGGAAATATTTGTTTTCCAAATCTTGGTAAGTTTGGAAAATCAATTTGTTTTTTTAACGGACAGTGACGCACTTCTATAGTCATATGTATCATCGGTTCTAATTTATATTAAATGAATATCCTCTACAATACCCAATGTGTGGTTATTTATTATGGTGCGCTGCACCTTTATAACACCCCTATAATCAATTGCTATAAAGATTATCGGCGCGCTGTGCCTTCACACGCTAGCGACCTTGCTACGTAGTAGCAAAATCTTTGTAACCTCGGCTCAGCATACTTTCCGGAAGGTACAGCGACGCAATCAGAAAAAATATGGGTGAAATAGCGGGTATTTATATTGTATTATATCAATCATCTATTTTTAATCATAATCATTAGTATGATCAATCGTGTTTTTTCATGCTTTACTTGGTCATTGATGGTGGCACTGCATCAGTTGAACTTCCCCATTTTTTGTTGGGCCGCGGACCCATATTCAATAGGAGGGTACCCCCCTGCATTAGTTCTTCGTGGGTAAACCAGGGTCTGTCAATTGGGGTTCCGTTAATTTTGGCAGATTGCACATATTTATTTTGTTTCGATACATTTTCAGCCTTCACCGTAAAAGTCTTTCCGCCACCAATATCAATCACTGATTTACTAAATAGCGGGCTCCCAATATCATAAACCGGCCTTCCGGGAGCTACAGTATAAAAACCCATCGCGCTGAGCACATACCAAGATGCCATTTCGCCATAATCCTCATCGCCACACATACCTAATGGCCCGGCGCCATACCAGACATCCATGATTTGCCTCAAGCGGCGTTGCGTCATCCAGGGTTCACCGGCATAGTTGTACAGATAAGGGATATGCCAAGTGATTTCGTTGCCATGCGAATACATGCCAATCCAGCCAGTCATATCCGGATATTGTTTCAAAAAATCATATTTACGATAGAGCGTAATGTTGGTGTTGAACATCTCTTCCAGTTTATCAATGAATTTCTGCCGTCCGCCCATCATCCTAATCAACCCTTCTACATCATGCGGAACATACCACGTGTAGTTCCAGGCATTGTTTTCGGTGTAATAATCTCTTCCGCCCTGTCCACCCGACCAGATGGGGTCGAAAGGTTCAATCCATTGACCATCTGCAGTTTTGGGGCGCATAAATCCGGTCACCGTATCAAACAAATTCTGATAGTTGTGAGCACGTTTTAAATAATATTGGTAATCTGTTTCTTCTCCCAACTCTTTTGCCAATAAAGCTGTGCACCAGTCGTCGTAACAGTTTTCTAGCGTAATGGCAACAGCTTGCCGACCAAAACCTACCTGCGGGACCCACTCTTTTGTACCTGACGGGATAGCTGGGAAAAACCCTTTTCCCAAATAAACTTTGTCCAACTCGGTTAAACTGAAATCATCCCCTAAATGCCTTGATAACATCGTTGTTTCCAAGGAGTTTTTTTTCATGCCAGCGAAAGCTTTCTCTAGGTCGAAATCACGAAAACCTTTCATGTACGCGTCAGTAATGGTGGCTACTTCGTGCCGGCCAATCATATTCCGCCTGCGCCCGCTGTTGGAGAGCCAACCGCCCTGTTCCTCCATGCGGACATAAGAGTGTAAAACATCTGTCTGCTTCTCAGGTTCCAGCAACAAAAACAACGGAAACAAGGAGTGGTGTGATCCCCAATTGGACGCCACTTGGTAAAAATCACGCCCATTTGTTTCGTGAACCGCGCTGTCGTGTACACTGTAATAGCGGCCATATTCGGTTAAATTGACTGATTGGCTGCCTAGCATGACCCGGTAAAGGGCGCTGTAGAAAATAGTTTTCTCCCTTTCGCTGCCTCCTTCAATTTTTATTTTATTTAAGGCTTCGTTCCAGATGTTTTTCGCCTTAGTTTTAACCTTCTCAAAGTCCCAGGCGGGGATTTCACGGTACAAACTGTTTTCGGCCTGCTCCATATCAATGTAGGAAACTCCAATTTTTACACTTATCTTTTCATTTTCTTTGGTTGAAAAAGTGAAGAAAGCTCCGACAGAATCGCCGTTTTGTGTAGTTAATTGTGAAATATCATTTTTCGACCATGTTCCGGAAGAGACGAAAGGCTTACTGAAAACGGCATGGAAATAGGCCTTTCTCCCCTTGTCCAATTGCTCAACAGACTGTATAACCGAATCGTTTTTTATTTCGATGCTAACATTATTTGCCAATAAAATATTTGAATTCCCTGACCCGGGAAAAGTGAATCGGTAAATGGAGGCATGTTCCGTTAAAGTATATTCTGTTTCGATATCATAATCCTCGAGTAGCAATGAGGAATAATAAGGCGTAACGGTTTCAAAATCATGATCGAACCTTGATGCCATTTTATCAGGTGCCACAATTACATTGCCCGTAGTTGCCATGATCCACGAAGGAACTGTCTTGACACTATATCTGGGCAAGGCCCTCAGTGAAAAACTGGAAACCCTGTCGGCTAAATAGCGGTCGGCCAATTCTGGGTATGGGTTTTGCCCCAATTGAAGAATCCCATGTGGCAGTTGTGTAATAGATGCGGTTGCCACCAACAAATGCCCAATTGTCCCTATATTAGGGTTTACATAATCGACTAATTCTTTGTTGGTTTTGTCGTTGCATGAAGTCATTGCGTGTGCTAGTATGACACAACTGATAAATAAAAGTAAATAATATTTCATTTTATAAATGTTTATCAAATTCACAAAAATAATTTATAATACGTATGCACTTATATAGAAGCACATACGTATTATTCAAATTAGTCAAAAAACCTCATTTGTGATATGATTTGTTGAGTTTTTAGACAGATGAGGTTATAGCAATTAGATACCAAATAAATATAATCTAAAGACTTGCCAATTGATTGGTTACAATCAGGTCGAGGTACTATCATATCACAAAATTGTGCTTGTTGTACTATTTACATTAGAACAGTCGATTGTCATTGTTTTTAGAATTCACGTCATTCCATTCAAATTTATGAGAATGCAATAAACTATTTGAAATAGACAATCGAATAATGTAATCATTGCTTTAAGCTAATCCCAACCAGGGTTTTGTGGTTTTAGCTTTGGATTTGCATTTATCTCATCAGAAGGAATAGGCCATAATAAATATTGCTCCTTAAATGTTACCCCACTTTCGTTTAAAAAAGTAAACGCATCTACAAATTTCCCAGCTTTTAAATTATAAACCTTATGTGTCCTTTGAATATCAAAATATGCCTTATTCTCATAGGCAAGCTCATGATATCTTTCTTTCCAGATAAATTCGCGGAACGTTTCTTTAGTAAATGTTCCCAATGCAGGAGTTGATAGTTCTGCTCTATTTCGAATAGTTATTAATTGTTGAAGTGCCTTATCAGTTGGCCCGTTTACTTCATTAGTAGCTTCTGCATAAATTAACATTATTTCAGGTAATCGAAGTAAGGTCCAATTTTCATCGGATTTTTGATCGCCGTTTTCACCAGCTGCTTCTTCCAACCAATATTTGTAGAGCCCGTACCCTCCAAATTTTATTTCAATTCCGTTTTTAATATAACTAGAAAAGAAATATTGTTTTTCCCGTGCTCGTTTATCACCAGTCTCATAGGATTCTACAAATGCATCAATAGGAGTTAATGAACCATATTCATCTGCAAATTTAGATATACCAGATTTTTCTGGAATGATAAGTTGGGCTATGCCATTTGTTCCCAAATCATTAGTGCCCATCAAAACCTGTACTTGTAAAATAAATTCATTCTTTAACTTATGAGCCCTATCGTGCAAATAAGCATAATCTGAAAATAAGGGAGAATACCAACCGCCATCAATAACTTCTTCTGCCTTATTAGCTGCCAGTGTGTAGTACTCACCTCCTTTGTTTAATGGAAACCCCGCCATTGTAAGATAAACACTGGCCATTAAAGATTTAACCATGCCTAAGCAGACCTTCCCATTTGGATCATAATTTGGTAATCCTGATGTTTCTGCATTCTTCAGATCCGAAACTATCTGTTCGTATATTTTATCTACAGATGTACGTTCTGGATAAAAATTCGGATTTGCTGTTGTCATTATATCTGTAATTAACGGAATATCTCCATATAATCTGACTAAATGGTAATAATAGAATGCTCTTAAAAAATAAACCTCCCCCATGAGGGATTTCTTTTTATTATCATCCATATTGACTTCAGGAAGCTTTTCTATAACCTGATTGGCATTCGCAATTGCTTTGTAAAAACCAACCCAAACATGTTTAAATGGTAATTCTGTTGCAGCACTTCTTTGACCAATTAAGTTGTTGTTATGCGCACTTTGCCCAAGGGTTTTTGAATGACCTACTGGTAACTCTATAGAGATAAAAGGTGATTCACCGTAATTGGATCGCATGATAAATGTATTTAATCCTGTATAGGCACCAATAACAGCCGTTTGAGCCTGATTTGCATTAATAAAATAATTTTCTTGCGTAATTGTTGATTTGTTATCTTCTTCCAAAAAACCCAAACAGCTACTGAAGAAGAGCAATATAATTATTAAAGCAGACTCTCTCAATGTTTGAAATAATATCTTCATAATATTCATTTTAAATAATTAAAAGCTAATATTTAATCCAAAGGTAAAAGACTTTGCCTTTGGGTAATCGGCAAATACAATTCCTTGTGCAAAAGGATTAGAGTAGGTTGAAACCTCTGGATCATATCCAGGATATTTGGTAATCAGGAATAAATTCTGGGCTGATAGAGACAATCTCAGACTTTTTACTCTTAGTCGTGAACAATAAGTTGATGAAAGGTTATATCCGAGGCTTATGTTTTTGCCCCTTACAAATGAGCCTGGTTTTACTCTTCGAGTGTCTTTATTTGACCAATAACCTGCAGAGGAAGGTCTCCATTGTTCAATCATGGTATTTTGATTATCTGGAGTCCAAGCGTCCAAAACAGTTGATAGACTATTTGCAAGTCCTTGCCTAGCTTCGTTACTACCAATTTGATCCATATATACGTCATTTCCATAACTATATTGAAGCTCAAAAACCAGATCCAAATTTCCATACGTGAAGGTATTGGTAAACGTTCCATAAAAGTCTGGAAGACCCTTGCCAAGAATTGTGCGATCAGATTCATTTATTTTTCCGTCGTTATTTATATCTCTAATTTTTGCATCGCCAGGTTTTTTCCCGTATTTAGCTGCCTCAACCTCTTCACTTGTGCTCCAAATACCATCACGAATATATCCGAAAAAAGAACCTACAGATTCACCAACTCTTAATATATTTGTATAGGACGGACCTGGTAAAATATCTTCATTATTCACACCTAATGCAGTAATTTTATTTTTTAGAGTTGAAATATTGAAAACTGAATTCCAGGAAAAATTAGTCGTCTGAATATTTTTCGAATTGAATGTAAACTCAAACCCTCTGTTCTGCATACTTCCAATATTACGGGTCATGGTAGAGTATCCGCTTGAAGAGGGGACAGGTGCTGACATTAATAGGTCTGTAGTATTTTTGATGTAATAATCAACTACAAAAGAAAATCTTTCATTTTTTAATCCCAGATCAAAACCAATGTCAAATTGTCCTGTTTTTTCCCAACGAAGCAGTGGATTTGCCAAAGTTCCTACTCCAACACCAGATTGCCTGATACCTCCTAATGGATATGCATTTGTACTAAGTCTAGCCATTGAGTTATAAGAACTGATTCCCGAGTTACCGGTAAATCCATAACTTGTCCGCAACTTTAAATTGGATATTGTTCTGTTATCTTTCAAAAAACCTTCTTGTGAAATTCTCCATGCAAGAGCTGCTGATGGGAAGAAAGCATATTTATTGTGTGCTCCAAATTTAGAAGAACCATCAAATCGCCCTGTGGCAGTAATCAAATACTTATCCTTATAAGTATAATTTATTCGAGTAAAATAAGACTCCATTTGATTAGCATTATAAGACGAACTTGGTGCTTTTAAAGTTGCCCCCGCGCCTAAATTATACCATTGATAAAAGTCATCTGATAATTTATCAATTACTGCCATAGACTGGAAATAACTATACTTTTGATATTCAGCTCCTAATAATATGCTTAAAAAATTGTCTAAGTTTATTACTTTAGAATAATTGATAAGGTTTGTTAATTGCCAGTTGAGGGAATGCCTGTTAAAAACAGATGCTTGATTGCCACCTAATCCACCAACAATATCAGATTTAGTACTATTAAAATAGGGTTGATTATTCAGTATCCGGTTTGCACCAAAAGTTGTGGTAAAATCTAATCCGTCCAAAATAGTAATTTGTGCATAAGTATTGCCATTGAAAGCATCAGAATTGTACGGCGTTATATTTTCATATATCTGTGATAAGGGGTTGTCGCCTGCTTCTAATCCTGCATAATCTCCTCTATAGCCATATGTCCCGTCTTGGTATTTATAAGGAATAAATGGGACCATTTCTATCATCTGCCTTGGCACATTATTATAGCCTTGCCTCGTGTCTATTCTTCTTTCGTTTATCATGGAGTAACTTAATGTCCCTCCAACTTTTAGCCAGCTTGACATTTTGCGGTCAAGTGTTGCACGAGCTGAATATCTAACAAGATTACTCTCCTTAATTATACCTTCGTCATTAGTATATCCAAGATATAATCCATAATTTGTTTTATCGTCGCTACCGGAATAAGATAAGTCATGAATTTGACTAAATGAAGTCCTTGTGGTCATGTCTTGCCAATCAACATCATAAATTGGTTGTGGTACCCCATTGGCATCTAAAGTAAATAATTCGCGATTACCTAAGGTGTTTCCAACAAGATAATTCTTCCGTTTGGCAATTGGATCCATATATTTGTTGTTTGCAAAACCGGTAGGATCAAATTTTTGAGCATTTAAATATGCCTGTTCTTCGATGTGAAGAAATTGCTCAGAGTTTAGGATATCTATTTTTCTAGCTAGCTGATTAAAACTCAAGTATGTCCTGTAATTAATGAGAGCTTCATTTTTACCACGTTTTGTAGTTACCACAATAACGCCATTTGAACCTCTTGTTCCATAAATAGCAGTTGATGAAGCATCTTTCAATACATCTATACTTTCTATGTCATTAGGATTCAATGAATTTATATCAGAGGGTATTCCATCAACAATGTATAAGGGATCATTCGAGGCTTGTATTGATGAATATCCTCTAATCCTAATCGTCGGATTACCTCCAGGTCGACCGGAATTTGTAGAGACATTTACACCTGCTATTTTTCCGGCAAGACTTTGTGACAAATTCGTTGCAGGCCGTTGCATCAATTCTGCACTTCTCACACTTCCTACGGATCCCGTTAAATCTTTTTTTCTTACAGTTCCGTATCCAATTACCACCACTTCGTCCAACGCTTGCGTATCTTCTTGCAGCGTTATATTAAAAGCGGATTGTCCGGCAGTGGCTATACTTTGCTCCAAATAACCGATATAAGACACGCGGATGGTTGCATTATTTTCTACATCCAATGAAAAATTTCCATTCACATCCGTCACGGTTCCATTGGTTGTCCCGGTTTCAATAATGTTTGCTCCAATTATGGCATCTCCTTGTGCATCTACGACTTTACCGGTTATTTGCTTCTTAGCCGGTTGTTGAATAATATTGATGTCCGGTTGTTCAACAGCTACAGACGGAGCAGATTCTGTGGATTTATAGACAACAATTTGTTTATCCAATATTTTATACGTGAGTCCTGTTCTGGATAATACTGCATCCAGAACTTCCGTTACATTTTTTGAGTTAGCTTCAACGTTTACTTTCTTATCAATCAGCTTCTCACAGTTATCCGAGAAAATGAAAACATAATCACTTCCTTTTTCAATCTCCTTACACACTTCTTTTATAGAAGCCGTTTTTGATTTGATGGTAAATTTCTGAGAATAACTGTTTGACGCTGAGGAGAACAGTATGCAGAAAAATAAGAAAGACAAGGTTATTCTCATGATTTTTAGACAATGTTGAAAATTATTGAGGGGTTTCCTTCCCTCAATTGAATGTTTATTCATATCTTTGTACGATTTTAATTATTAATAATCCAGGTAATTAAATTCAATTTGGCCGGACGGTATTCGCAGTATCGTTCGGCTTTTGGTTTTTGTTATTATCATCTGTCTTTGTGCATAGGCTTAAAGTTTAATTGGATTCGTTAATTATAAATACTTGATTGTTGTCCTTTATATATTTGGTTGAGGATAGAAGCCCTATTGTGGTCATGACGTTATCCAGGTTTTCCGACAGGTAGATTTTTCCGGTACAGGTCCGCTTCTGTAGGTTCACATCGTTATCGAAGTCAAAAGAGAGGTTGTAGTATCTTCCGATCTGTTTCAGTACTTCTGTCATAGGGGTTTTATCGAATTCCAGGTAACCATTTTTCCAGCTGATAAACTGATTTACATCTACTTTTTGCGTGTTGAAGGTTCCGTTATCTGAATAAACAGCTTGTTCGCTGGGCGATAAGAAAGTTTCCTTTTTATTTATGGGTTTCAGACTCACTCTGCCTTCCACCAACACTACCGATCGTGGGGAATCGGCATAAGCGGAGACATTGAACTTGGTGCCGTACACCTTTACGTTAAAATCGGAAGTGCTTACGTGAAACGGTTTTTGGCTGTCGGGTGCTACTTCAATATACATTTCTCCCGACGCCAGCCGGATCTCCCGTTTGTTTTCGGTAAATTGGGCCGGAAATTCAAGTACGGAACCGGAATTGAGCCACACTTTACTGCCGTCGGAAAGGGTAAGTGTGGAGCGTTTTCCGTATGGGACGATTAGTGTATTTTGTTTGCTTCCAGTTAATTCTGCAGTTTTTCCTCCATTGTTGCCCTGTGTAATTTTTGCTTTTCCGCTTTCATCGAACTCCATTTGCACATCGTTTTGGAACGATAGCGATTTCTCGTCCGTAATCAGTTGAATGTCTTCGTTGTTTAACAGACTTCCAACAATGAGTTCTTGTTCCGGTGAAAACAGGGTTCCCTTTTCTTGGAAAACAAAGTGGTTTAATCCAATAATAAGTAAGGTAATAGCTGCGCAGGAAGCAACGGAGAGTTGAATAAGCCGGCGGCTTTTTATTCTTTTCAACGATCGTTCGACGGTGGATTGAATTTCATTCAACAAACGTATACGTTCATCCTCGTTTAAGGTGCTTTTGTTCAGTCCGGTTGTTTTAAGGTAGTCAATGGCTTGCTGTAAGGCAATTTTTAACTCCGGGTTTTGTTTGATAAAGCCTTCCCAATGCGCTTCTAGCTCTTCATTCGGCGCTAATTGCCAGCGGATGAACTGCTTGTCTTTTAGAAAATCGGTATGTCGTGTATAATTTGGCATCGTAAATTCATTTCATGCGACTTCAACCAGTTAGAAGCGCGTTCATTAAATAGACGACTACGGGAAAAATTTATCCCCTTGTTTTTGAAAAATCCTATAATTTTAACACTTTCGCGTTAAGAAAAGAGAAAAAGGAAAACGAGTGCACCGTACTTTTCACGTAGGTTTTGCATGGCTTTTGAGAGAAGTTTCCGGCATCCGTGGATACTGATGTTCAGCAATTCGGAGATTTGTGCATAATCGTATTCCTGAACATAACGTAGGTAAACCACTTCACGTTGACGTTCGGTAAGGCTGTCAAGCATTTCCGAGAGCTGGTCTTTTATCTGTTGCTGCTCTTCTTTGTCGATAAGCCGGTCCTCGATGGTAACCTGGATATTGAAAGGCGCATCCTGCGCGTCAATGGTTGATAATCCAATATATTTTTTTTGCGCTTTATAAATATCGTATATTCTGTTTTTCAGTGATTTGAAAAGATAAAATTTCAGGTTTGAAACATCTTGAAGCTGCTTTTCATCGGCCGCAAATTTACAAAATACATCGTGAATAGCATCCATAATGATCCCTTTCTCAAAACCAAGATAGAGGGCATACGTGTACAAATCGTCCACGTAACGGTTATAGAGGGATGCGATGTTTTCTTTTCTCATTTATTTTGCAAATTTTTACAAAATGAAATACAAAATAAACAAAAAAAGTGGGGGAAATGAAATTAAAACCTTGAAAAGTGAAATAAACATGAAACATGAGGAGATACTGCTTTACGGAAACGATAGCAGGGGTATG
>ENA-UOOI01001443-UOOI01001443.1-fermentation-metagenome-genome-assembly--contig:-NODE-1443-length-24811-cov-11.236266_pt1 | contig 24811 bp, 21 predicted proteins | sample MGYA00245779_ERZ724027 | MGnify/ENA primary metagenome ERZ724027 (study PRJEB28704, sample SAMN03018318) | fermentation metagenome | biome: anthropogenic terrestrial biome; feature: soil...
CGCCACGTTGATCAGGTTGTACTGGCCGCCGTGCATCCAGTTGATCTCGGTGAACTTGTTGAAGGCAACCTGCACTTCGGGGGCCAGGAGTTCGAATCCTTCCGGAATATAGTTTTCAAGAAGGTCTCTCTCGGTCTCGTAACTGATGGCCAGAGCCGTGGCTCTCTGTGTGACTAGGGCCTCCGGGTCGAATTTGCCGCCCCCGAAGTGGACCGGCATCAAGTATGTGAAATCATCCTTCAGTCGGAACATAGATACCTCCTATCTGCTCCGTATCACCCTAATGAATTTATATTTTTTGCAATTGTGCTACCAGGATCTCGGGTTTTCAAAAAACCTCCCGGCGCGGCAATCGCGTCGATGAGATCAACGGATATCCGGAAAAACAGGTACGGAACATTGCGGAGAGTTGATCCAAATTGAGCGATGGGAAGAGCCGGCTGCCGTGACGGAAGCCTAAAACATAACTATAAATAGGTCCTGGAGTCTAAACAAAATATTTACCTGAACGACTTTATTTAGGTATCTATTGCCGGATATCCCGGAGGGCATGAATTTGGTATTTGACAGCCAACAGAACGAGAGAACCCCTTCAAAACCGGGAAGGGAGGCCGACCTCTCCCTCGAAGTCGTCATCCTGCTCGTCTTCGGGGTCTTCATGCTCCTCTTCGGCCTGCTCCTCTTCTGGATTCATATGGGAACTCTGCCGTACTCCCCGGACAGCACCTACGGACTCTTTCTCGTGCTCGTCTCGTTTCAGATCGTCACGATGGGAAAGACCCCGTTCGGCGATCTCCGCCGTTCGTGGCCGGTCATCGCGATCGGGATCTGCATGGCGGTCATCGGGATGCTTGCCTGTTTCGTTCCCGGCCTGCTGGCCGAACCGGCTCGTATCCTCGTCGGGGTCATGCTCTTTGCCGGCGGGATCGCTCTCCTCCTGCAGTTGTTCTTCTCCGCAAAGAAAGCCAGAATCTGGATGAAGGTTCCCGGGATACTGCAGCAGCTGACGTTTGCCTGTCTCCTCGTGTACGTGATGTCGATAATCCTCGGCCTCGTCACGCTCCTCCCCGGCATCACGACCGACCGCGAGACGGCGGTCCTCCTCATCATCTACGGCATCAGTATCTTCTACCTCTCGTGGTGTATTCAGAAAACGATCCGGCTGTATCCTCCGGCCGAGACGAAAACGCCGGTGGGATTAGAATGACCCCAGACAGCCCTCATGCAACCGGCGGCCCCGGGCTGTTTAAGGAGGCATCCCTCCCCCTCTCGGTTTCAATCGTCATCCTGGTCGGTGTTCTCCTGGTCCTCCTCGGGCTGCTGCTCTTCCCGGTAAGTCTGGGGCTCATCCCATTTTCTCCGGACGGTCAACTGGGTCTTCTGCTCGTCATCATGGCCATCCAGATGCTGGCACTGGGAGAGACCCCGATGGGCCAGTACAGGCGCTCCTGGCTGCTGATGGCAATGGGGATCGTGTTTGCCGCAATGGGAACCATCTCGTGCATCGTCCCGGGGCTCCTGACCGGCGTGATCCGGATCCTCCTCGGACTCCTGAACTTCATCGGCGGAGCGGCCCTCCTCGCGAAGCGTTTTCTCCCGATGCTGCACGACCTCAGGCACCCTCCGGCAAAACCCGTTGCTCTCCCTCCCCTCCTCAAGCGGCTGCTGGTTACCCAGACGGTATTGAACATCGTCTCGATCGCCTTCGGTATAACCATGCTCGTGCCCGGCCTCGCTCCAGGACTGATCATCGCGGGAATCGTCGTGATCAACGGCCTCCTCCTGTTCGTGCTGGTCTCGATCCTCCTCAAGATCGGTTAGTTCGGGATCAGGGCACCCACTTTTCCCCGTTTTCCAGCAGTTGTTTCCCTCAACAACGCAGGTCCGGGCGCTGTTTCACATCCCTCTGTGAATGCCGGAAGAACGGAGAAGAAACAGAAGGTATATGTCCGCACACATGGTACCGAATTGTCGAGGCATATCAAAGAGGGCCTGATACCCCAGATGGGGCGTGATCTCCGAATTCGCAGGAGATTCCGGCGTTACCTGGAACGATTTGACTGCCCTGATCCAGAACATGAGGACTGACAGGACCCTGACCACACCCGAACGTTCCCTGAAAGGAACCCCCGTAAATTCGGCTATCGGGAGGAAGAAGATCGATTCGGAGGGTTCTCCCGTCTGCGGCGCCAGGATGGACGCATCAAGGGCCTATGCCGGAATTCCCGGACTGCTCCAGAAGGTCATCAACGAGGACGACAGCGCGGCCTGGACGGAGATTGCAGAGAAGATCGACTACATCTACACGCATATCGGTTACGCCCTGGGCAGTCTCGACCGGGAGACCGGTTTTGCCGCCGAGGTTCAGTCGCAGGTGCGATCAGGAAAGAAACTCTTCTTCAAGCCCAACCTGGTCGGACCGCAGGTCATCGAACCCGGGACGCACGGCGAAGACCTGGGCGCTCCCGTCTGCACCGACTGGTCGGTGATAGCCGCTCTGATGCGATGGTTCCACGACAACCTCGGGATCGACTACCACCGGATGGCGCTCGGGGAAGCCTCTACGTCCTCACTCCTTCTTGAGAGCGTCTTTAGCCGGCAGGCCGGGCGGACCATCACCTCGGAGGCGATCTTCGAGGGGCGAAGCGGAGACTTCTACGGCGGCTGGGGCTTCTACTTCGTTCGCCGCTACCTCGCGGAGCGCCACCCCCCTTCCCACACCGACGACCCCATGAGGGGGTACGAGGAGAGCGTGGCCGGCAGGTACCTCCCGCCGGGCAGAGCGGGGGACCGGCTGATGGTCTACGACCTGAACAAGCTGGGCGACGACCCGTCCCCGGGGAGGACGGTCGTCGTCCCCGGAGGGGCGAACTTCTCCGAGATCACCCTGCACAAGGTGATCGTGGGCGGCGACCCCCGTGACGCCGGCGATCTTGGAGACTATCCCGGCTGCGTCCTGGTCAACGTCCCGAAATTGAAGATCCATGCCCAGGACCTCATCACCAACGGGATGAAGAATCTGGGTATCGGCCTTTATCCAACGCAGTGCCCCACGGGCGCATGCCCCGGGCAGACCTCGTGGAAGTACGCGTTGCCCTCCTCTGCAACGCCGAGTTTCAAGGCGAAACTGCCGCATATGCCCTGGGTCGTCGAGATAGATACGGCTACCAACCTTCCGGCCAAAGACGAGAACGGAACCTACGCCGCAACGAAGACCGCAGGGATGCCGGGGACACAGGCCGACGTCATCAGAGCCGTGCAGGGCCAGCAGGTGTTCATGGTGCACGTCTCCGATTCAATCAATATGATCAACCTCAACCACAACCCCGAGGGCATTGCCGTCAGAATTCCCGAAGGATACATCTGGTCGTCTCTCGACTGTGTTGCGCTGGACCATCTCTGCTCGCGGTACTGCTTCAAGACCGTTCCCATGGCCGAAGGGCTGCGACTCAAAGAGGAGAACGGTTGGACCACGGAGTTCGTCCGTCATGTTCCGGTGGCAAAGGTCGAGGGGAAGAATATCGTAACCTCGGACGGGCTCGACTCTCCTCTCTTCAGGTACAACCTCTACCGTTATGCCGAAGAGCGGGGAGTGGGGCGGCAGCAGTACTACGTCACCGGGTGGGACAGCACCGTCGGGGCGCCGCTCGCATCTCTCGCCGGGCATCCGGGGAGGGTTGAGGGTGCAGCGTTCGTCGAACTCATGACAAGGACGATGTACTACAACCCGAGCTGCATGCTGTGGGATATGCAGAAGACGCTCCTCGGTTATGCAGAAGCACACGACCGTCTGACCGGCTCCTCGATTCTCGAGCAGTTCATGGAGAGGTTCGACGAGAACCGCGACGGTATCATCGATTACGACGAGAATGGGCAAAAGGGTTTCTGGACACCGGGGTTCAGCATCCTGTCGCATGCGCTGGACCTCCAGATGACCGGGGACTACGGTATGCTCAAAGGGAACTTCTACCAGACGGCAAACTTCTCCCTGAAGTATACCGATAAAAATTGGAACCCGCAGGGGCACGATTTCGCCCGCGAGTACATGCTGATGTGGATCGCGACGCATGCCTATGAGATGTCGAAGTCCGAAACGGTGAGTGCGGACCCCTTTGTGCCGGGAATGAAGTGGGGTAGGGGCATGTGGCCGGGCTGGGACCTCGCGACCCGGCACCTGCTGTCCGGTATCGTATACGGCGGAGAGTCCCCGGACCGGGTCGGTCCCGGTTCCCTTTACGGGACGGCGTTCAGGTACGCCGATAAGACCCGGAATAACGGTGCATACACCGGAAGTCTCGATCAGGCGGTCTCCGATCCCCGCGCCGTCGGTGCATACTTCGAGGCCGTCTCAAACGGGGCGATTCCCCTGGACTTCACCCTCTACGTTCCCGCAGGGTTCGGGAGTCTCGCGGGTGTGAAGATACCCAACGTGGAGGAGACGGGCGATCCGGGCAGGGTGTTCACGGCCCATTTCGCCGGGGGCCGGGAGGTCTGGTAAGGCGTGAGAGGGGGCGGGACGGTTGCACCCCCTCAATCCATCCGTTCCGACACACCCCGTTGCCTGCCCGGACGGGCAGACAATACGACTGCTCACCGTTTTCTCAGCCTCACGATCATGATGACCGGATACTCTTCGTCATCGTCCCGCTCCTCAAAGAAACCGTCGATCACGAACCCTGCATCAAAACAGATCCGGAAGATATCCTGCAGCGGCCTGTGGTAGTAATACCCCGGAACCGGCTGCCCTTTGATTGCTTCCCCCTCGTAGACGCAGGGCGCCCGGTAGATGTCCTGCGGCCTCGTAAAGCAGGGGTGATGCGTCGAGAAGACGAATGTTCCGCCGTGTTTCAGCATCTCGCCGACCGCCCGAAACAGCGGTTCGATATCGGCGATGTCCATAACCGCCATGTTTGAAACCGCTTTATCGAACGGTCTTTCCTGCTTTAAGGACCGCAACTGCGCATAGTCCGTGGCATCGCAGACATGAAACGATATCTTATCGCGGTATGCAAAGCGGCGCCGTTTTGCATGGGCGATCATGGTTTCGCTGTCGTCGAATGCGACGACCACGGCGCCTCTTTCCGCAAGCCGCTGTGAAAAGTTGCCGGTCCCGCAGGCGATATCCAGCACCAGATCGCCTTCCCGGAGATCGAGCAGCTGCTCCGTATGGGGGCGTACGATGTTGCAGTGGAAGAAATTGGACGTATCGCCCATCCTCTCATCCCAGTAATCGGCATTGATCTCCCACCGTCGTCTGCTCTCTTCCGTTGTATCCGGGAAATTGTGCATGAGGTGAATGGGTCGAGGGCAGTGGTAAGGGCTGTCAACAACCCCGCCCTGAAGGACGGGGCTTGAGCCTTTAAAAAAAGCGAATGGGGGCGGCATCAGTCGACGGTTGCAAGACTGATACTGAAGCGCTCCTGGCTGAAGAGATCGATATCGTAGTCTGCCGTATCGGAGACGATCGCCGGGCCCTGCCGGACAACCCTGAAGATAACGGCATCTTCCGGCAGGGCCGGGTCCATCGGGGCATCGACGTTCTTCTGGACCACAAGGCGCGTGGGATCGAGATTCGTAGCGTAATACTCCTTGAACGCCGACCGCTTCTCGTCGGGGATGACGACATAGTCAGCCGCCTCGGCAATGGTGAGGTCGTTGGGGACCCAGCCGTAGCCTGGCAGATAGTACTCCGACCAGAAGTGGGAGCCGGGAGTCTCGGATTGAAGCATCTGGTAGCCCCCGATGGCACGGGCGGGGATCCCGAGCGACCTGCAGAACGCGGAAAAGAGCATGCTCTGGGTGCCGCAGTCGCCATGATCGGTCTCAAACATGTAGGTGGACTCGGCGACCTTGGGCTCCCGGGCATCGATCGAGCCGTGCGGGACGTGGCTGTAGGGGTAGGTCTCGATGATGTGGCGGTAGATCCATCTGTGCCTGGAGGTGCGGGTTTGTCTCGTTTCCGACGATTTCGAGCGCCTTTTCCCGGATCGCATCCGTGATCTCGATGTTGCGCTCGGAGGCGGTGTAGAGCAGGTACTCGGGATCGTTCGTGTCGTACTCCCCGACCAGTGCCGGGTCGACGTCAAAGATCTGCTCGTAGGAGATGAACTCGATATCTGCCGCGATGGTCAGATCTTCCGCAATCTCTTCGACCGGGATCTCGTAGTAGACGTAGCCGATGCCGCCCGTGGTGAACGGGCCGGCGACGATGTATTCGGGGTACGACAGATTGGCGACGGTGACGTTTCGCTGCGACTCCGTCTCGACCGGGAGCGGATACCAGATCTTCAGGGTCCCCGTCGCCGGGAGCATCTCGTGCAGGATCTCAAGTCGTTCGGTTCCCGCATAATGCACCGGGTTCACGTACGGCCCGGTCCCCGACCGGTTCTCCGCCCAGGCATACCGGGCGATAAAGTCAAAGTCCAAGCTCCCTTCAATCTGCTTTCGCATCTCGTCGAAGTTTGCGTAGAGGTAGTTCTCTGCAAGGTCGTAGAAGTAGAGCGTCTCATTCTCCGAGACGATCTTCTGGGCATGGTTCTCCATCCAGTCGGTTATGTTCTCATCGGTGATGCCGGGGATCTTCTCCTGAAGCGATGCCCGTGCGGCCGCGGTGTCGAACGGGTACTCGTTGTGTGTTCTGTTCGCCCGGAACATCGCGTCTCTGGCCGCTCTTACTTTATCCTGATCGCCGGTACCGGCATAGAGGGCATACGCCTCCGTGAAGCGTTCTTCGGCGGTCCGGTAGTTGGCGTCTGCATACTCGGCCAGTCCCCGGGTATACGTCTCGTCGGCTGAAGAGAGGGCGGTCGCATCGACCTCTGTCTTTTTCTCGGACGTGGTGGTGCATCCTGCCGCAAAGATGAGAAGAAGGGCGGCTGCAACCAGAAGAGCGGTAACTGCATGAGAGTCCATAGACGAAGGGCCGTGCGGATTACTGAAAAACGTTTCTGTTTAAAAAGGCGCCATTCCAGGGAATGCTGGAAATTTATCGGTCTCTGCCGTGCAGGATAACGCCTCAGGGTCTGCAAATCAGGGGGCCCTGTACAACGGCAGGCAGGGGACCGTTCCAACCGACGAGAGCATTTTTGCAGTTTTCCTCGCGCCATCTTTCCGTGACGATTCACCAGGAGCTCTGGCTATCATCACAGGCATTGCGGTCAATCGACACTTAAAACATCAGCATCCAACTCTACGAACTCATCGTCCGCCTCGATGCGGTCCATGTCATCGATGGACCGGGGTTTCTTCTCCTGCTCGACTGGACGGGCAGAGGTCCGGATCACCCCGGCGATCGCTCCTCCTCCATTCTCTTCGCTATCATCTCCTTCGCCCGACCGATGAGGTACTCCAGTTCGACGAGTTCCCCGGCACTCCCGCAGGCTCCCCTGCTGCATGCTTCATCGTGCAGCCTCCAGCACTCCCCTTCGATCTGCTTGAGGTCGTCCATCGTATAGTGGTGATACCGGGCAAGGATATCCCCATATTTGCGGGTGAACACGGCGATCTCCTCAAGGAGAGCCAGCCGGTCCGTTCTTGCCGCCCTGTCCGGCGCTCCCGCAGTGCACCGGCCCGGCCCGGATGTGGTGCGTTCCATGATACGTTCTCGTCGCGCGGAGAGTTATCTTTTCCGGAACGATGGATTCATACTCTCAAAATTCCGGCGGACCTGCGAGAAGATCCCCTTCACGCTTCCTGACGTGGTGACCGCCGCCCCCCGCATCCATATCGTAAAGAAGTCCAGGACGACGGAGAACAGCGTCTCCTCCGGGAACATACGGTTCCGCACGTTCCGAAGCGAAAATGTAACATCACTCTTCCCGCTGGAGAGAACCCGGTTTCATCGCCCTGTTCACGACAGCGAAAAAGGTTGCTCTTCCCCGCCTGATTTAAAGTCCCGGTACTCTACCAACGGTTGAGCGCGATAGGGGTGCAAGGACAGAAGGTAGACGTCCTGTCGATACGACCTTCCTGCCTTCACCAGAGCCCATCCGGACCAGCACGCCGGTTGCAGAAAAAAGTGAAGCGCCGAAGGAATTTACAGCTCCGTCGTCTTCAGGTAATTCTTCTCCGCGGCGATTGCGCGGTCCTGCCAGTCGGCGACGACCCACTCATACTCATCGAACCGCGGCGAGATGAAAAGCCCCGTGCCGCCGTTCTCAAGCGTCCAGACCTCCTGTCCCGGGGTGAACCGCTCCATGATCTCGTTCTCCACCGCATGGTAGACGATCGTATCGATCTCCTTCACCACCGACGCGACGACGAGGTTTGGGGCGAGGTAAGACTGGTCGGTGTCCTCGCCGATGAGGTAGACGTTCCCGGTCTCCCGCGCGGCATCCACGATCCCGGTGTTCGACGAACCGGCGATCATCAGGATGACGTCGACGCCTTCGCTACGGAGCTCCCGGGCGAGTTCACCCGCACGCTCGGGCATGCCGAACCCCTCAAAACTCTCGTCGACATAACGCACCGTGACGTTCACGGATGGGTCGTACGCCTCCGCCCCCTCGGTGAATCCCCTGGAGAACGGGTCGATGACGGAGACCGGCGCCCCGGCAATCGCGCCGATCCTGCCCGTTTCGGTGATGTTCGCCGCCATCACGCCCGCGAGGTAGGACGCCCCGTAAGGGACCATTACAACGTCGCATGCGTTCGGGAGACCATAGTCCGCCTGTTCTAGGGTGAAGAACCGGATGTCGGGGTTCGCCTCCGCCCACGCCCGGGAGGCGTCGGTGAACTCGAACCCTTCGGTGATCACGAGGTCGGGCTTCTCGGTGAAGTTCCGCGCCGAGAATACGCCGTTGAGGAGATCGAGATCGTCGTACGAGCACTCTCTCTTCGTGAACGAGCACGACTCCTGCGCCCGGAAGAGACCCCGGTACGCAGAGTCCGCGAACGACCGGTCGCCCTTCACCTGCGGGTAGACCATCCAGACCACCGGGCGGTCTTCCGTACCGGCGGCCGGGTCGTAGGAGAGGCCGGGGAGGGCGGGAGTTACATCCGCCGAAGGGACCGGGGTGCTCTCGCAGAACGTCCCGCCTTCGACCGCCCAGCAGGTGTAGTACCCGGCGAGCGGGCCTGCGGAGGACTGCCCGGAGAACCGGAGCGGGCCCGAGGCGCCGGTGACGGCCGGGTGCTCCCCGGCACGGATCATCGCCACGGCTTCACCCGCCTCCTGGGGGTCCCAGCCTTTGACGGTGCCGTCGCCGGAGACGACCCACCGAAGGGAGGCGTCGAGCGGTTCGGCCGGAGCGGCCTCCTGCCGCGCCGCGGTATAGACGGCGAGAAGGAGGGCGTCGTAGGTCTGTGCGGCAAACGGCGGGGGCGCCTCGCCGAAGACCTCCTCATAGGCGATTGAGTAGCCGGTCGAGGGGTCGGGGGAGAGCGACGTGCCCCGGATGCCCTCCGCGCGTTCGCCCTGGTTCTCCAGGACATACGGCGACCGACCGGCATCGGTCAGGAAGAGGCCCGCGGAGGAACCCGCTGCAGCGAGGGCATCGGAAAGCTCGACCGCCTCTTCGGGGTACACGACGGCGACGACCATCCCGGGCTCTTCTTCGACGATCCGTGCGGCTATCTCCGTGAAGTTGTCCGGCGCGTCGACGGATACCGCTCCGGCGATCCGGATACCGTTCATCGTGGCCGCTGCCGGGGCAAGCCGTGCAAACGTCTCCCCGTAGGTTGTGTTCGCGGTGACGAGGGAGACGTTCTCGACGCCGTCCTCCCGAAGGATCCGGAAGATTGCCTCCAGCTGCCGTCCGTCGGTGGGACATGTCCTCCAGACGAGACCGTTCTCTTTATACTCGGCCGTGACGATTCCCGAAGTGACGCTCGGGGAGATGAGGAGCTTGCCCTTTCCTGTGACGATGGGGGCGATCTGCGTGAGTTCCGCGCTCGTCGCGGGGCCGATGACGACATCGACGTCGTCACGCCCGGCCAGTTCTTCTGCATGCCCGGAGATGTTGCCGACGCTCGTGTCCCGGTACACAAGTTCGATCATGCGGCCGCCGACGCCGCCCTGTCGGTTCATCGAATCCACCACCCAGTCAATCCCGTCCAGCGAATGCATGGCAAGCGATCCGTTCGCAGGCAGCAGGACACCGATCCGGACGGGACCGGGATCGGCGTTAGCGGTGCATCCCGCAAAGCAGGTCCCCAGCGTGACGATACAGGCGAGCGTGAGAACCAAAAGAAGATTGGTTCCTGAGCATGGCGGTCGTGCGGTCATGATAAATCCTCATCTGGATGTCAGGAGTTGCAATCGGTAACCAATCATTATATTCCGGCGACGGTTAAAAATATATTTTTGTTGGGCGTTCGGCGCCCGATAGAGCGAAATCGGAGCCCCAGGGGAATAACTCACGTCCGTGACCGAGAAGACAGGCCGCGAGCCGGCACCCGAAGCCTCCTGTTGGGCCTCCTGGAAATCCAATCCGTCGACGTGGGTAACGGCATCCTCATGCTGCCCGGGATGCCGTTCGAGAGGGACATTATCTTACCCGTTGGTCTTCGGAAGAGCCGGGGCAGTGAACAACCCGTCGACAAACCGGTCAGAGTTTCCGATCCAGGAGGCACCGGGGATAACACTGGACCCGAATACTCTGGAGGCGAAGATTCGAAACAGTCGAAAGGTTAGAGTCCCGGCAGCAGTTCCTCCGACCCCGTGATCGTCAAAACGATCCCGGCAACGACCGCTCTCTCTTCCCGCTGCAGCTTCGTGTAATACAATCTCGTGTCGTTCGCCTCGACAATCTCTACGGCGTCCGTGACCGGCTTCAAGAACCGTTCAAATTCGGCGCCCCCGGACGCGATGATCTCGTGAACGGCGCTTTTGATCAGAGGGATCTGCTTCTCTTCGATGAGCTTCTTCAGGAAACCGACTGTCGTCTTTTTCACCTTACCCGGGTCCGGGCGGTCCGTGTGCGTATACGCCAGGTCTATCAGGTGCAGACCATTTGCCGCGTTCCCCTTCCGGAGCTCCTCTCGTGCGAGATTGAGTGAGAACTGCATGAACCGTGCTGCCTGGTCCGGGCCGTCCGGTTGCCCCGCCGCCGTCTCAATCGCCGTCAGCGCGTCGTTTGGCTTCCCGTCGATATACGAGGCCGACGGGTCCTGCAGGGCTCCGCCTTCCATGACGTCCGCCGGTCGCTCATGCCAGGCTTCCAGAAATTCGATAAAGGCAACGACGCGCTGGCGGCCGGCCGATCTGCGCATCGCCCGCCACAGCCAGAAGAGGCGATCCCGGACTTCATACATGGTCCGCCTCCCCATTGGATGAGAGACGACGTAGCCGTCCGCCTCCAGCCTCCGGAGCTGTGCGTTCACCGTCGTCAGGTTCAGCCGGGCGCGTCCTGCGATGTCTTTCGGCGTAAGGGGGGTGTCCGCGCTGAGGACCGTATCGAAGATGACCCGCCGCTGTCCGGGGAGTCTCCGGAAGACCTCACGGTAGCAGGGAGTATGCTCATCCATCATCCTGAAGAAAAGAGACCCCGCATCGCCGGTCCCGACCCTCGAAGCGGTCTCGTACAACTGGACGATCAACCGCGGGTTGCCGCCGAGGAGAGGCAGCAGCCCCTCGATCCCGGGTTCGTAATCCCCGAAGTTTTCGACGAAGGCGGTGTTGCCGTCGAGCTGTGCGACCCTCTTCATGAGTCCCTTCGCCTCATCGGGTTCGAGTTCCCGGAGGTGGAAAATCCGAAAGAAGTTGTAGAAGGGCTCGTCGTGGTCCGACACCCCGGGAAAGACCGACGGTGCCGACGCCACCACCGAAAAGATCTCGGTCCGCTGGAATATCGACCGCAGCGCCCGGATCTCGCGCCTATCCATCTGGCCGAAGAGTTCGTGGATGTTGTCAACGAATATCGCGATCTCTCTATCCCCGGAGGATGCAGCGAGCATATCGACCGCAGCGTCGCGGATCAGCGGGTCTTCTTTGAGTGCAACGACACCCGCGGTGTCGATCCCCATCTCTTCCAGCACCCTCAACAGGAAATCGGACGCTCTGAATACCGAATACTCCTCTTCTGCAAATAGAACAGGGATGATCCGTTCGGAGAGTTCACTGCTTACCCTGCGGTACAATAGGCTCATCAGGTGAGATTTCCCGATGCCGTGGGAGCCGATGAGGAGGAAGAACCGCGGCGTTCCGCTCCGGGACGCCTGATCCAGTTCTTCCAGCAGGTCTGCGAGGAGGTTCTCCCTGCCGACAAGGAGGTACCGGAGCGTTTCTCCGTCCAACGCCCGGGGAAAGTACCGGTAAACGGCTGCACTACCTGATCTCGGCATGGTATATCCTCCACCAGTCCCGGAGCATCTTCGAGTAAAACCTCAACTCGCTGGGAGTGTCCGAGGCGACATAAAAGTCATGATTCAACTGCGCCAGCAGTGCCCGAAATGCGTCTTCACTCCCCGATCCGGTGCTCTGCCTGAAGATCTCGTAGGCGATGCCCGCAGACAGAGATCCCGCGGCACTCACCCTGCTTAAGATGGCGCGGGCGGCTTTTGCTTCCTGCCCGGAGTAGGTGATCTGAAGACGGCGTGAATAGTGCTCAAAGTAGTGGCGCCCTTCGCTGCCGAGGACCCTTTTGTTGTAGACCCGGTCGACCAGCGCCGGAGAGGGCGTCCCTCCGGAGACGTCCGCCTCTTCTTTCAGGCCGGAGAGGACGATCATGAGGAAGTAGGGGATGCAGGGTTCACCCACGCAGTCGAGAACGGCTCTTCCGGTCGCCGGAGAATACGCCCAGCCCTCTTCCTGAAAGACACGTTCGACGACTGATAGCGCGACGTTTTCTTCGAACCCGCCGATGTTGACCCTCCGGAAGTCGTTTATGACCGGGGTTCCGCCGACGGGGTAGACCACGTGGTCGATGCTGACCGAGCCTCCGATGATGAACCGCACCCCGGGCGAGACCTGCCGCAGCCGCCGGAACCAGTGCAGGAATTTCCGTGCGTCCTCTTCCTCCATATTCTGTATCGCAACCGGGAACTCGTCGAGGATGATGCAGACCGGTCCGTTGATCTCCCCGAAGATCTCGTCGATCTTCTTCGCTTTCTCGTGCCAGTCATCCGAGAACTCCGCTCTCAGACGGCTCCGGAGTTTTGCCCGAAAGGCCGGGGTCTCTATCTCGTCGATGCTCTCCTGCACCAGGGCAAACGCCCTCCCGAGAGCGGAGAAGAACCTGGTTTTGCGGCTTGCTCCCTCGCACTCGACGAGCGCGGTAATGAGATCGGTGATGAACTCCCCCGGCGAGTTTACGCTCTCGACCTCGAGAAAGACGCACGGCCGGTGTCTGCTCTCCAGCCGCCTCTCGACGTTCCGCATGATCGAAGTCTTTCCGAACCGCCGGGGGGCGACGAGCATGACGTGGTCTTTCTCGATCGTATCCAGGATGAACGCAGTTTCACGCTCGCGGTCGATGAAGTCGTCCCCCGTTGCAGGACTTCCTACAGGCAACATTCACGACACCTAACAAATATGTTGTATAACAAATCTGTTATATAACACATTCGTTATGTATCGGGATGTCCCGGAAATGATGGTTGGACCCGACATGCAGCTCGGTTCCCAAGTCAACTACCCCCGACTTCAGTCGGGGGCATGCTCCTATAGATGGGAGCACGCTCTTTACAGGCTTCGCGATTCCACCTCTCCCCCGATGTCGGGGGAGCGGACCGCAATAGGCTGGTTGACGACGGCCCTGGCAGCGATATTCTTGGCTGCATTCAGATCGGCGTTCTCGGTATGCCCGCACTCCCGGCAGCGGAACGCCGCCTGGGTCGGGCGGTTGTCGGGGTGGACGAACCCGCAGCCACTGCACTGCTGGCTCGTACGCCCCGTCGATCATCTTCACCGGGACTCCTGCCCTGCGAGCCTTGTACTCGATGAAGGATCGGAGTTGATGGAACGCCCACTTGTGGCGTCGCTCGCGCTGAGGCTTCGTAACCGTGGGTCCGCAGGAGAATGCCAGTGAGGTCTTCGAGAGCAATCCCCCGCTTTGTGTCTTGTGCCGCGCAAACGATTTTCTTGCTGATGACGTGGTTGGTATCGGTCTTAAACCGGTGTTCTCTGCCGGAGATCTTTTGCAATCTCCGCTTGGCCGACTTGGTTCCGGTCTTCTGGAGGAACCCCCGGAGCCTTCCGTATCGCTGCCGCACCTTCTCGGTGGCGTCGCTGGAGAAGGTTGCTCCGTCGCTCGTGGTGGCGATGTTCACCACCCCGAGATACTCGGGGGGGTCGGCGGCTCGACGTCCGGGGTCTCCACGGTCGCGTAGAGCCAGAAGGCGCCGTCCCGGTAGACGAGATCCGTCTGCTTGACGGTCGCGACCGCCGGGAAATACTGAGGTCGGGTATACCGGAGTTTGAGCCGGCCGTCCAGTGTCCAGACGCTCACCCGGTTTCGGCCGAGGGAGAGCACCCGGCCAATCGTAGCAGATGGCCCCGTGCTCCTGGAACGAGAGCTCGGTCAGGACCTTCAGGGGTTTGCCGAGGGCAGCGAGCACCTTGTTCTGCTCCTTGATCGCTTCTCTGGTGCTCCGGTAACTCCCGGCAACCTTGCGGAGAGCGAGAATGGTCATCTGTGCAGAGAGCCCGAAGGACTCTCGGATATGACGATACAACCGGGCTTGGAGCCCCCGGTCAGAGAACTGTCGCTCAGAAAAGGCAACCGGCGAGGCGGCGTTGCAGGCTGCATTGTACCGCTCCATCGTGGCGAACAGCATCTGCCGTTCACCTGGAGACGCAAACAACCGCAACTTCGTCACCGATTGCATACACCTCTCTGTTGGACTTCCTCCGGCATAAAGAACAGCCGTGCGGGGTGAAAGTGTATCGTGATATGCGAAGGGCCGATTCCTCCTACGACTCAAGTCGCGGGAATCCTCGGCCCATTTTCTTGAATTCAATCCTGAGCGTTACCTCCTCCAGCCACGACCGTCACGGCCCCGGCTGTCGTCTCAAATGCTTGTTCTCACGGGTGAAGTTTTGATATCGACGCGAGCCAGGCCTGGTGTCCTTCGTCCCGGATGGAACTTTCGAAGACCGCCGGTCGGATGTAGTTGACGGACCACCCGTCCCGGAAGGAGTCCCGGATCTCACTTTGTGCGATCCTCCTCGGAAGAGGGTATTCGCCGGGCTCCTGATCGCTGAAGCAGAGCATGAAGTAGTTCCCGCCGGGCGCGAGAACGGTTGCAAGGTTCTTCACGAAGACCGGCCGGTCTTCGTCGGAGAGGGTATGGAAGAATCCGGAATCGATGACGGTATCGAACGTCCTGCCGAGCCCGGCGAGGTCCAGCGCGTTCCGGACACGAAAGTGCGCCTGAAGCCCTCTTTTAGCAGCCTTCTCCTCTGCCTTTTGGATCGCGAGGAAGGCGGTGTCGATCCCGAGCACTTCATGCCCTTCCTCCGCTAAAAAGAGGGCATGCTCCCCCGTTCCGCACCCTACATCCAGGACGGAGCCGGTAATCTCTCCCGCCCGGGCGAGCTCGATGAACGCCTTCTGGGGCCGGCCGATGTCCCAGGGAGGTGTGCCCCGGTAGACCGAGTCGAAGATATCCATAGATTATGGTTGATCCGGGGACGACTTAACCGGTTCCGTGGGATTCAGATAGGTGGGACCGGATATCAGAGCAAAAACGAGAGTCGGGTTTACAACACCTCACACGGGTGACCTGGTGCAAATAGGGGAGTTCCGCCAGTTCTGGAGATGACTGTCTCCAATGAAATAACTTATTTTTGCATCGTTTGAATTTGAATAAGATTTCCGCAGGTGTCGTCGAAGACTGCTATGGTCACCTGGCCAATAACTTTTGTCGGCTCCATCGTGAACTTCACACCCTGTGCTTTTAGTTTTTCATATTCCGCATGAACGTCTTCAACACCAAAGGACGTGGCAGAGATACCCTGTTCAAATATTCCTTTCTGGTATGCCTGTGCTACCGGGTTGCTGTTCAGCTCAAGCAAAAGCTCGGTCCCGTTTTGATCGTCAGGGGAAACGACGGTAAGCCACCTGTACTCTCCGGCAGAAGCATCATTCTTTTTCACAAAGCCCAACACTTCAGTGTAGAATTTCAGAGCCTTGTCTTGATCGTCTACAAATACATTGGTCAGTATGATCTTCATAGTCGTCCATATTAGGAGGACCATATATATTTTGCGGCAACTCATTAGTCCGAATTATGACGTTGTTCTCATGATCACACTGTTAGTGCACCAGCAGTGGTATGGTCTCGCCGACCCCGAATTTGAACGTCAGGTGATCGTGACAGGGACAAAGCACAGCGTTAGCAGGCGCAGGATCGGGTGTCCCCTCTGGACAAAGGAGCACCGTTTTCTTGGATATCTGCTAGAAGGCGGGATACCGTCGACGAGGCGATAACAATGACACCGGAGACAGTTGGGATCTACGTTGAGGATCTCCAGGAGAAAGGTGAGGAGGTTCCTACCAAAGAAGAATTATTGGAATGCGCCCTCACCGGCGTAGTTCCGGAATGAACACCCGATCGACGATATTTAAACTTGCGTTAAATTTCTTCCTTTCAGCTACTCATACTGACAGTTTTCTGTAACATCGTTCTCATTTACCGAAGGCCGCGGTGTCATGCCTTACCACGCTTGGTGTGAGTTTTCTGAAAGGGATTCTCTCTTCCACAGGTTTGAAAAACGTGGTTCTTTGTCCCGCCGTTCTGGTGGCATTCCCCCCTCTTTCCCACTACTGGTCTCTCCGGGCGAGTGTCACGCCCACCACGTGGCCAAGGTCACCATCGTCACGTTGATGCCGCTTCTCCCCCTGAACTTCCCTGCCAGCGTCAACAATGACATTGTCGACGCCACAAAGATTATCCTGACAGCAGTCATTTTCCTCATTACCTCCCAGTAGCCATATTTACCAGATAGAAAAAGCATATAACTCCATGTGCAGATCGTCACTCAGGGGAGGTGGTAGGTGAGTTACACCGCCCAATCCCAACATCCCTCCGAACTGTTATTCTCGTAGAGCAATCTATTAAAAATCGTAACCTTCTTTGAACTGGAATCTAAAATTACAGATAAAAATTGGATAGTGACTATGACCGGAGAACAGCATACATTGATCCCGCTTCCAGAGATACTTAGCAATTATAAAGACGAAAGCGAGATAGTACTTCATGAGGGGGATTCGTTGAGTTTTCTCGGAACTCTCCCCTCAAACTTGGTATCCCTCATAATAACCTCGCCTCCATATAACTTAGGGAAAGAATACGAGAAATCGCAGAGTTTAGAGCAATACTTAGAAACGCAAGAAACAGTGATCGATGAACTTGTACGAATTCTTCATGATCAGGGGAGTATTTGCTGGCAGGTTGGGAATTACGTAAAGGATAGAGAATGTTTTCCTTTGGATATTCAATATTACTCAATCTTCAAGAAACATGGGCTAAAATTACGAAATCGCATAATTTGGCATTATAGTCATGGTCTTAATGAAACAAGAAGGTTTAGTGGAAGATACGAAACGATATTGTGGTTTACAAAAACAGATGATTACAAATTTAATCTCGACCCAGTTCGAGTTCCAAATAAATACCCAGGTAAAAGGCATTACAAAGGACCAAACAAAGGGAAGCCTTCCTGTAATCCCAAGGGAAAGAACCCTTCTGACATATGGAGTTTTCTTAAATCAGAGTGGGATAACGAAATTTGGGAATTTCCAAACGTAAAGGCGGCTCATCCCGAAAAAACCATTCATCCTTGTCAATATCCCATAGAATTGGTAGAAAGATGCGTACTGGCATTAACAAACGAAAACGACTGGGTTCTTGATCCATACTGCGGTGTTGGATCTTCACTGATTGCAGGTATTAAACATGGAAGAAAGGTAATTGGGGCTGATAAAGAAACTTCATATATACAAATAGCAAAGCAGCGAATTGAAGCATACTTTAATGGACAACTAAAAATGAGAGAAATGGGCAAACCAATTCTGGTCCCGAATGGAAGGGAAAAATGGTCTAGAATTCCAGATGAATGGAAAGGGAAGGAATAAAAATTTATTGTAATGCTCTGCCATCCGTTCTTTTAGGGATTCTTGGAACATCATAACTCGTATCATCGTGTTGAACCGCGAAAATACCTAAATAACCATCCCTGCAAGGAGTTACTCGCCAGAGGTCAAAGTAAGGCTCTAACTCCTCATAATTTCCAATACGATCTGTCAAATACCTATATAATTCCCTAGTTGGAAGAATTAAAGCACCTCCGACCAGTTCCCCTTTCAGAATACCTAATACCATTTTATTGATCGCTCGATGAGATGACGAAATATTTCCTGTTTCCCACTCGACAGCAAAACATTTATCTCCAATTCTATAAATTGCGTCGTGAGAACCCGGATTTCTTCTTTTCGATTTCTTATCGGAGGATTTCCCTTTTTCATTCTGCACATCCTCCCAACCTCTTTGAACAAGATGTGAAATAAAATTCAATTTAATCGGCTTTACACCATTTCCCTTTCCTCGTTTTTTCCCAGATTCCGGATAAATTGTAAATTTATCAGATTCTGGCGGATGGACGACTTTTTTGATAGATGAAGTGATATCATCCATTATTTTTGAAAATTCGGGAGTTTCAGAAAAACCACCAGAATCAATGAGGGTGACATGTTTCTTAATCTGCACATGAATCACCCCCTGTGATTGTACAGGCAATACCAAGCCGTTCCTCGACCCTCAATAGCAATTCTGATGGGAGAACATCAAGAGCGTGTGCGATTTTAAAAACGGTTGAAAGTGTCGGGCTTTTTTTTCCTGTTTCAATTTGACTAATGTAAGTTCGATCTAAATTTGATTTTTTTGCCAAAATCTCCTGAGAAAGAGATCTTTCACTCCGAATCTCTTTTATTATAATTCCAAATACTTGTTCTTCGTTCATTTAATCTCAAATCTAAATTTGTCGAAGCAATGCAAAGGGATATCGTAGACGATAGTCTACAAATTGAAGATTTCGTATGAAGTCATCCTAAAAGTTTCCAGCGGCTGACGATTCCTATAGTTCAGAGCATTCTGTCGCCTCCCCGCGAAAAATTGAGTGTTCTCTGGCGTCAAACCTCTGATACGGCTCCTCTCTGGTATCGCCACGCGGGGGAGGGGTCGGGAGGGGGATGCCCCCTCCCGGCTGAGGTGTTTCGGGATCATCTCTATAGTTGACTGAAATTAGAATACTAATCTCTTGAAGGGACATATCAGAAGAGCGCTTCCTTCAAAATCATGTTGTAATCTCTCTAAAAACCTTCTTATCATAATGTTCCAGAGGAGTGTATACCGTTGCAAGTGCATGTATGCTCCGAATGAACGGAACAGAGATGAAAACATGGCGAAAAGACTCCGAAACAACTATCCAGGAAGACGTGCTCCACATCACCATCGCTCTGGAAGTCCATGATTACCTAAAAAACCGCGTCGGAAACATCAGCTGATTCATCGATACGGTCATTATTGATGTTATTCTAGCAATTAAACCGTCGATAACAGTTCTTTCGCAAAACAGTATGGACCGAGCGGGAATTGAACCCGCGGCCTCTACCATGCCAAGGTAGCGATCTACCCCTGATCTATCGGCCCCTATTACCCTACAATGTTGATCGCGATCACATAATAAGGATTGGGGCATACCGCCCCCTATCCTTCCGCCGCAAGGCCGGAAAGCCGGGAGAGCACCCGTTCCCGCGCATCCTCCATCTCTGAGCGCGCAAGAACGGCGCCGTCCCTGATGCAGGGGACGAGGAGCGGGACCCCGTCCTCCGGCGCCGGAGCGGCGAGGGGGAGCGTGACGCGCCGGCCGTCGGGAGTCTCGTAGACCTGTTTTGCGCCGCTCCGCTTCCCCCGCTTCGCGTACGGCCGCCCCTCGACCTCGACGATGTCCATCGCGAAATCGATCACCGGGGCGTTCGCGATCGCCCCGCCGACCCCGAAGGCGTCGGCGACGTCGCGGTAGGCGGCGACGTCCGCACGCGAGAGGCCGCCCGAGAGGAAGATCTTCACGTCCGGGTAGCCGTGGACGTCCAGTTCCCAGCGCACCTCCTCGACAATCGCCCGCATATTCCCCCGCCGCGACCGCGGCGTGTCAAGCCGGACGGCCGTCGCCCCGCACTCCGCCGCCCTGACCGCCTCGACCTTCTCGTCGCACAGGGTGTCGGTGAGCATGATCCGCGGCACCTCCGGAGCCGCTCCCCGCGCAAACGCCCGCCAGGCCTCTTCCTCGCTCGGATAGCACATCACGAACGCATGCGGCATCGTCCCTGCGAGCGGAATCCCCGCCGGCGCACAGGTGTTGCTCGCCCCGTCCACCCCGCCGATCCAGGCCGCCCGCTCGATCATCTCCGCAATAGCCGGGTGCTGGCGGCGCGAGCCGAAAGCGTAAACCGGACGGTCCCGCGCGGCGAGTTTCACGTGGGCCGCAGAGGACGCCACTCCCGATGCATGGCAGAGGAACCCGAGGATAGCGGTCTCGTAGATCCCGAAGTCGCGGTAGCGCCCCGATATTCTGAGCACCGGCTCGGTCGGGGAGAAGATCGACCCCTCCGGCATCGCGTCAACGTCCACCGGGACGCCCTCCAGCAGTTCGACGACGTCGGCAAGACCGCAGAAGACCCCCCAGGGATCGGGGAGCGCCGCGGCCGTCACCTCCATCGTAACGTGCGGGTTGACGCCGTCCTTCTCCATGATCTCAGAAACCCGCTGGAAATAAACATCCGTGCACTTCCCGTCGCGAATGGTCTTCTCGTCGACGACCAGAAATCTGCCCATGACCATTCCGGTTGTCGCTGGAGACGTAAATCTTTGTTGAACCGCACCTCAAGCATCATATAGATGAGGTTTTCCGCTAAGACGTTGACCCGATAAACGGAATGTCATACAGACGAGCGCATACTGCTATATCGGCCAGAAGAGCACGCCTGGAGAGGTGGGTCTAGTGCTCGGGATCATCGGGGGCACGAGTCTTCTCTTCGCCGACCTCCCCCCGCTCGAGAAAACGACCGTCTCCACGCCCTACGGGAAGGCGGAGGTGCACACCGGGGCCTTCGCGCTCCTCCTGCGCCACCAGCACAACCTCCCCCCGCACCGCATCAACTACCGGGCGTGTCTCGCCGCGCTCGCCGTCCTCGGGGTGGATAAGATCATCGCCTTCGGTTCCTCCGGCTCCCTGCAGCCGGAGATCCCGCCGGGCTCGATCGTCATCCCCACCGACTACGTCAGCCTCACCGACATCCCGTCCATCCACGAGTGCACCATCAACCACGTCCGCCCCGAACTCGACGCGGACCTCATCCGCACCCTCGGCGAACTCGTGCCGGAGGCCCGGACGGGCGGCGTCTACGCCCAGACCCCGGGACCGCGGATCGAGACCGTCGCCGAGGTCCGGGCGCTCTCCCGCGTAGCGGATATCGTCGGGATGACGGTCGCAAGCGAGGCGACGCTCGCCCTGGAACTCGGGATGCGGTTTGCCGCCGTCTGCACCGTAGACAACTATGCAAACGGCCTCGGGGAAGAGGTCCTGACCTACGAACACATCCTTGCAACCTCCCGGGCGAACTGCCGGAGGACCGAGAAGATACTTGAAAATATCGTGGAGCAATTTGCATGACTGAGTCAGACGATATCTTTACCGCCCGGGGATCGGTGTTGATCACCGGCGCCGCCATCAACGGATCGACAGTTGACATCGCAATCGACGAGACCGGCACGATTACGGGGCTTGGAAAGGACGCCCGGGGAGCGGTCGACGCCGATATCGTCATCGACGGTTCCGACCGGATCGCCGTCCCGGGCCTCGTAAATACCCACACCCACGCCGCGATGACCCTGCTACGCGGGTATGCCGACGACATGCTGCTGCAGGACTGGCTCGCGCAGAAGATCTGGCCGCTCGAAGCCCACCTCACCGGCGACGACGTTTACCGGGGGACGAAACTCGCGTGCCTTGAGATGATCAAAAGCGGCACCGTCGCGTTCAACGACATGTACTTTTTCATGGACAGGACGGCGGAGGCGGCCGCCGAGATGGGTATGCGGGCGACGCTCGCCTACGGGTTCATCGACCTCGGGAACGAAGAGAAACGGGAGGCCGAGATAAGAGCGACAAAAACCCTCGTCGCCTACACAAAATCGCTCGCAAACCCGCGCATCCGGGCGGCCGTCGGCCCCCACTCCGTCTACACCGTCTCGCCCGAGGGCCTCTCCTGGTGCGCCGGGTTTGCAAAAGAGCAGGGGATCGGCATCCACGTCCACCTCTCCGAGACCGAGAAGGAGGTCGTCGACTGTGTCGCGCAGTTCGGCAAACGCCCGGCGTTCCTCCTCGATGAGTGCGGCTGTCTCACCCCCCGGACCGTCGTCGCGCACTGCTGCTGGCTCGACGAGGCCGAGTGCCGGCTCCTCGGGGAACGGGGCGTCCACGCCTCCCACAACCCCATAAGCAACATGAAGCTCGCCGTCAACCGGGCCATGCCCTACCACTGGCTGAAGCGGTACGGGGCGAACGTCTGCCTCGGAACCGACGGCTGCTCCTCGAACAACAACCTCGACCTCATTGAGGAGATGAAGGTTGCCGCCCTCCTCCAGAAGTTCGCCTGGAACTCGCCGACGCTCCTTCCCGCCGGCGAGGCAATCGCGATGGCGACCGCGGCGGGCGCCCGGGCGCTCGGAACCGGCCCCGGAACCCTGACCGTGGGCGCTCCGGCCGATATCGTCCTCCTCGACGCCCGTGCGGTCTGCAACACCCCGCTCTTCAACCCTGAATCGAACCTCGTCTACGCCTGCAACGGCGGCGCGGTCAGGACCGTCCTCTGCCAGGGACGGGTCCTGATGCACGAGCGGACGGTGCCGGGAGAGGAGAAGATCGTCCGGGAAGCCGCCGCCGCGGCCCGGGCGCTTGTGGGGCGGGCGAAAGAGGCCTCCTGAAGCACTCCCTTTTTAAAAAAAGATTACGCAGTCTCTATCGTCGACTCGCTCTCAAGGCCGAGCTCCTTGATTGCCGCCTCGCGCATCTTGAACTTCATGATCTTGCCCGCAACCGTCATCGGGAAGTCGTCGACGAACTTGATGTAGCGCGGGATCTTGAAATGCGCGATCCGGCCGCGGCAGTACTCCTTTACCTCCTCCTCGGTGAGGGTCGAACCGTTCTCCGTCTTGATCCAGGCCATCAGTTCCTCGCCGTACTTCCTGTCCGGGATGCCGATCACGTAGGCGTCGGCGATCTTCGGGTGCGTGTGGAGGAACTCCTCGATCTCGCGCGGGTAGATGTTCTCCCCGCCGCGGATCACCATGTCCTTCAGGCGCCCGACGATCTTGACGTAGTCCTCCTCGTCCATCACTCCGAGGTCGCCGGTATGGTTCCAGTGACTCGCGTCGATCGTTGCATGGGTGGCGTTCGGGTTGTTGTAGTAACACCGCATCACGCAGTAGCCCCGGGCGCAGATCTCGCCGGTCTCCCCCCGGGGGACGATCTTCTTCGTGTGCGGGTCGAGGATCTTGATCTCGGTGTGGGGGAAGGGCCTCCCCACCGTCGAGACACGCCGTTCCAGGGGGTCCACGGTCGTGGTCATCGTGACGCCGGGGGAGGTCTCCGTCTGCCCGTAGACGATCACAATATCGGACATGTGCATCTTCTGGTTGACCTCCCGCATCACCTCGATCGGGCAGGGCGACCCGGCCATGATCCCAGTGCGGAGTGTATCGAGCCGGTACTTCGCGAAGTCCGGATGGGAGAGTTCGGCGATGAACATCGTCGGCACGCCGTGGAGCGCCGTGCACCGCTCGTCCTGTACAGCACGAAGGACTGCCTCGGCGTTGAAGGCCGGCGACGGCAGGATCATCGCGGTGCCGTGCGTGACGGAGGCCATGTTCGAGAGGACCATGCCGAAACAGTGGTAGAACGGCACCGGGATGCAGAGCCGGTCCTCATGGGTGAACTTCATCCCCTCGCCAATAATGTAGCCGTTGTTCAGGACGCTATGGTGGGTCAGGACAACCCCTTTCGGAAACCCGGTTGTCCCGCTGGTGTACTGGATATTGACCGCATCGTCGAAGTCGAGCGACGCCTCGCGTTCCCGGAGTTCGTCGGGGCTGATGAGGTCGGCTTTCGCGAGAAGTTCATCCCAGGTGTACATGCCGTTGTAGGGGATCTCACCGAGGAAGACGACGTTCTTCAAGAACGGGAACCTGTCGCTCTGTATTCGGCCCGGCTTCGCCTCGAACGCCTCGGGACAGGACTCGTAGAACATGCCGACGTAGTCGGAGGTCTTGAACCGCCCCTGGATGATGAGCGTCTGGACTTCGGACTGCTTCATGGCGTACTCGAACTCGTAGGTCCGGTAGGCCGGGTTGATGTTCACCATGACGGCGCCGATCTTTGCGGTGGCAAACTGGACAAGCACCCACTCCGCGTAGTTCATCGCCCATATGGCGACCCGGTCGCCCCGCTCGACGTCGAGCGCCATGAGGGCGCGCGCCAGGGTGTCGACGTGCTCAAGAAACTCCGCATACGTCCACCGGATGTTCTGGTGGACGGAGATGAGCGCGTCGCTGTCCGGGTGCGCCGCGGCGATTCGGTTCAGCATTTCACCAATGGTGATGCCGAGCAGAGGTTTTTGCGAGTTCCCACACGCGTAACTGCCCTCAGCCATTCTATTTGAATAGGTAAGCAGGAGCAATTATGATTTCGGGTTCTTTGAACACAACACTTATAGCAGACGGCATCAAAAGTATAGAGGATAAGGGGTCGTGGCCTAGTCCGGAATGGCGACGGGCTCCAGCGGTCTTTGCACGTGATGAACAATGGGTCTCC
>ENA-UOOI01001444-UOOI01001444.1-fermentation-metagenome-genome-assembly--contig:-NODE-1444-length-24767-cov-65.038362_pt1 | contig 24767 bp, 18 predicted proteins | sample MGYA00245779_ERZ724027 | MGnify/ENA primary metagenome ERZ724027 (study PRJEB28704, sample SAMN03018318) | fermentation metagenome | biome: anthropogenic terrestrial biome; feature: soil...
CGGCGACCCGCTCGACCTGCGTCTGCTGGAGCATGATCTCGGAGACGAGGATACGGTAGGGGTCGGTGGTCCGCCGCCAGGGGAGGTCGCGGCCGTGGGTGCGGTAGTGGGAGAGGATGAGGCCCCGGAAGTGGCGGATGGTCTCCGGGGTAATCCCCTGCTCCCGGATAGCCTCGAGGAGCTGGCGTTCACGCTCATTCTGGTCGGGGTCGAGGGTGCCGATCACACTATTCGTGTGTCCGACAGGAGGAAATAGGTTGGGCAGGTGCGGTACGCGAAGGGACGTGCCGGATTCACCCCGGACGCCGAAGCGATTTGCCCGGACTTGCGCTCACTCCTCCCGTGCCCGGAGCACGGTGAGCCGGAGACCTGCCGCTCCTTCCATCCCGTCGAGGAGAAACGTCCGCTCTTCACCGTGGACCCAGCAGAACTCCTGGAGGTCGAGCATATGCCGAAGTCCCGCCGCCGCCCTCTCGTTCTGCACGAGGTCGAGCGGGGGTTCCAGCAATGGCCGGGGCAGAAAGACCATGCATTTCGACCGGCTCCGGGTCAGCGAGACGTTGAGGCGGTTCTGGCTGTAGATGAACTCGGCCTCAGAAAGAGCGGTCTCGACGTCGCTTACGCCGTAACTGACGATGACCGCCTCCGCCTCCTGCCCCTGCATCTTGTCGACGGTATCCACGAACGGGCGGGACTCCCAGGCCCGCACGTCGGCCAGATGGCTCCGGATAGCGCCGATCTGGGCATGGTGCGGGCTGACGATGAAGAGACCGTGCCGCCAGAAGAGGAGATCTCCGTCCTCTGTTGCCGGATACGGTTTACCCGACCGGGCGTCGAGAAGCCTCTCCCGGAGTTCCCGGGTCAGCCGGGCAACCAGCGCCGCCTCGATCCGGTTCTCCACCGTCGTCCGGACGTTCTCGAGGACGCAGAGCACGAGCGGGTATGCCGGGTCGAGGATCCACCCGGTACACTCATCTCCCGGCGACCCCGGAGATGCAGGCGGGGCAAGGGAGAGCCGCTGATTCCCGACCGCGTCGGTCGCAGGAATGTAGCCGGTGCCGTAGAGCGTCTCCGCCGGGAACCGGGAGAGGGTGCGGTTCATCCGCCAGTTCTCCTGGAGCTGGCAGGTATAGACGGGGCGGCCGGGGTCGTCACGGTGCCGGAGGTAGGCGAAGATGGAGTCCTCAAGCCCGGGGAGGCCGTCTTCCGGCGCCGGGTAATCCGCCTGGACAACCGGGGGGAGCTGCAGGTCGTCTCCCGCGAGGATGAGCCGTCCACCCTGGCCGAGCATCGGGAGCACCATCGCCAGTTCAGCCGGCCTCATCTGCGACGCCTCGTCGATGACCAGCAGATCGAGTGACGGGAGGGACTTCTCGAGTCTGCCGAAACTGTGCACCGTCCCCCCAAGGAGGAGGGACGGGTAGCCGACGACGGTGTCTGCCCGGTCATGGGGCAGCACCTTGAGGCTCCGCTTGCCCCTGGGTGTCTGGAGGTTTCTCAGTTTGTAGATCGGGAGATCTGCGGCAAGGTCGAACTCATTGACGGACTCCTGCACCTTTACGAGCAGGTTCTCGATGGCGGCGTGGGTGAACGCCGCCACCCCGACTCTGATACGTTCTCCGTGCGCCCGCCGGGCTTTGACCAGAGAGAGAAGGGCCGTCGCGAGGAAGTGCGTCTTCCCGGTCCCGGGCGGCCCCCAGACCAGGGTCAAGCGGTTCGTCATCACCTGGTGGAACGCCCGGGCCTGGCTTCTGGTGAACCCGGCACCGCGGGCGAGCCGTTCCGCATCGAAGACGACCTCTTCCTGCTCAGAGACCGGGGCGGCGAACCCCTGCGGGTCCCGGAGGAGGCGGATGAACGTGTTGCCCGGTTGCTCGTCCAGGGCAAGGAGGCGGTCTACGTAGCGCTGCGCGTTAAAATCGGTGAACCGGGGGTGCAGCACCGCGAGGTCGCCCTCGGAGAAGGGCGCGTGATCCTGGCTGTACGCCACCTCAAGGGCGAACCCCCTGACCTGCCCGGCCTTCCGGTCGACGATGCTGTCCCGGACCCTGGCGAAGCAGACCCCGCTCTTCCCGGGGTTCGGGCTCCCACGGTAGCGAAGGTCGTCAAACGCCAGCTGGGCCTCTCTACCCGCATCGCCGTCCGGCACGAGGAGGTAACTGAACGCCTGCGACTGCTCGAAGAGCGAGAGGTCCAGGGGAGCAAGCACCTTCCAGAAGTTCCCCTCACTCTTCCGGACGGGGATGCTGATCCCGTCGCGGACCCGTGCGGCCCACGGCCTGCTCCGCAGTTCCTGCACTCGCCGGGCACCCATCGTTGATTCGTGCTCTGCGATGAAGAGGAGGCGGGATATTTCCGGCGTAGCGGCATCCCACGGGCGCGGGAACCGGAAGTTCGCCGGCCACCGCACGAGGCTGCCCTTCACCCGTTCGCGGAGACCGTCAAGGACGCTCCCGGCCGCAAGCAGCCGCCGCGACACCTCCTGCCGGACCCAGTCTGCGGCCTCCGGTCTTGCCCCGTGCCACGCCATGATGATGGCGTCGCTCTTGAGGGCGTTGCTCTGCTCGTTCCAGAAGAGGCCGGCGGGGTCGAGGTGATACGCAAACCGGGAAGAGGGGATGGCCGCGAGGACCTCCGGCAGGCGGAGGCTGAACGGGACAGGGAGCGCAAGCAGCCGCCGGATCTCCCTTGTCACGACGACGATCGGGAACGGGACCGATGTTGCCGGGTGGCTGGACCCCAGGGCGACCCCCGGATCCTGGTAGTAGAACCGCAGCCGTAGAGCATCCTCCGCCGTCGCGGGGTCTTCGAGCGCTTCCCCAAGCAGCCGGGTGAAGAGTTCCGCTTCGTAGGTGTCGTAGACGTAGGTCTGCACCGACTTCTGGCCCGCCCAATCCCGGCCCTGGTTGTAGTCGTGGACGCCCGTAAGTTCTGCGGTGAGTGCCCGGAGAAACTCCCGCCGCACCCGGGTGCAGTCGTCGGGGTTCTCGGCGACGAAGACGGCTTCGTGGGAAGGCGTCCCGTAGACCGCTTCGCCCTTGAATCGCCGATACCCGAGAGCGTATATCCGGCTGGAGACGGGATCCTTCTGGAGCGCGAGAACGATGCCGATATCCTCGTAGACGGGGAGGGCAAGCGAGGTTTCAGCGTGCGTAATGACCTCTCCCGTGGAGAGCGCCCGGACGGCCGACCGCAGGCGGTCGCCCTGGCCGGCAAGCGACCCGCAGTTATCCAGGTGTCGGTCGCTTGTCGGGTCCTCCAGGAACTTCCCGAGGTCGGGAAGGGTGTTGATGGGATGTCCCGGGCACCACGGGGCCTCCCGGAGGTAACGCCGCGCGACGGACGAGAGGCCCGGTATCCGGGAGACCGAGGCGGAGGCCTCCGCCTCATCGCGGCAGTGGGGGTAAAACTCACAGGACTCGCACCGGGACGTGATGTGCCAGGGCACATCCTCCGGCGGGCCGGCAAGAATATCCGGGAGGCGGTGGCGGAAGAAGTCCTCAAGCACCCGTATGTTGAGGTGCAGGCTGAAAGAATCCGGTTCGTCCTCTCCATAGAGCCAGATCTCCGCCCGGTCCATGTCGACCGGGAGGTCGATCTTGAGGAGGTCCAGGGCGTGATCGAGGATCAGGGCATACAGTGTCGCCTGGATACGGTGGCTGACACTGAGGTCTTCGCTCGCCTTGATGTCGATGACCCCAAGTTGCGGCTCCCCGCCGCTCCCCTCACCAAGTCGGATGAGGTCGGGGCGGCAGGGGGAGAACCGATGAACTTCAGGGTCCAGACCATAGTTGCGCAGGAAGTGGACCGAGACCGGGATGGTCGACTGGTAGATTGCCTCCCCGGGGGAGAGCCGGGGGAGGAGGTTGAAACTCTCCTCGATGGAGAACGACCGCCCGGTGATCGGGCCTGTCCCCCCCGGGAGCCGCACCCGTCCCGTCAGTTTCGTCCGGATCACCTCCTCCTCCCACCGGATGCCCGCATCCAGGAGGGCCCGGGTCGTCGGGCTCTGGTCCATCGTGACCACCGGGATGCCGACTTTCTCGCGCTCCTGCTCCGGGGTCGCGTGGTAGCGGAGGTAGCGCTCGCAGTCGTGGTGGAAGAACCAGCCGATGAGCGACGGACTGAGGTTGAAGCGGGGCATGGGTGATCGGGGGGTCCTGGTTGTGGCTCACTGTTTGTGCGGTTGGGGGAAAACAGTTGTTATTTATGGGTTCTTTTGAGATCCGGAGAGGATACCGGCCATCCAGTCGGGCGGGTTCATGCAGGCGGCCTGTCCAGGCAGGAGAGGTGGATAGGCACCCCCCTCAACGGAGGAGACCTTCAATTATTGTATACGATGCGGCGCACCGGCAGGAGAAGAGTGGCCGGGGAGAGGCCTCAGCCGGTCATGTTCGTCGTCACGTTCACGGCGGTCTCGGTCATCCCCGGCGGGAGTATGACCGCATCAATGGCACAAATGACACCGTTTGCCGCCGGAATATCGGCCCGGACTACCTCTGCATCGTTTACCATCACGTTGCCGCCGGTTGCGTCGACGGCGATGGGGCTGCCCTGCACGGTCGCAATGGTATCGTTTGCGCCTATCCCGGAAGCCATGCAGTTGCCCGGGGCCACGTGGTAGAGCAGGACCTCAGCGAGGTTACCCTTCGGGTCGTCAAAGAGTTCTTCTATTACGGCTTCCGGAAGCCGGCTGAAAGCCTCATCGGTGGGTGCGAAGACCGTGTAGGGGCCCGGGCCGGCGAACGTCTTCTCAAGCCCGGCTGCATCGATCGCCTGGATGAATATTGAGAAGTTGCCGTCCCGGACCAGCACCTCATCGATTGTCAGGTTCTCGCCGACCGGAACGCCGGCAGACGCGCTGGTTGTCTGGTTCCGGGCATCGCCTCCCGGCAGACCTGTGCAACCACAGATGAGAACCGCCGTTCCGAGAACCAGAGCGATTATGGAGAGTGCGTAATTCGTCCGCATATTTTCCACCGGGAACGTATACTCCGCTCCTCCTCTCTCCCCGCGCCTGCATAAAGCACCGGTCCCCGGCACCCGGCAGGAAGCCCGACGCTCGGGTTCCCGCCCGCCCCTACTTCCAGAGTGTCAGGGTCGAGACCATGTGGCGAACCGGATCGTAGACCCTGATAGCATGGTTGCCGGCATCAGCGATATACCAGAGCCCCCCAAAATGGACCAGGCCATCCGGCATGTTCAGTTTTGCGTCCCCCGATAACCCGTCCCGGTAGCCGCGGCCGCCGCTCCCGACCCTGGTGAGGACCCAGCCGGTGCCCGGGTCAAACTCTTTGATCTTCTGGTTGTAGGTGTCGGCGATGTAGAGCGATCCCTGCCGAAAAGCTACCCCCATCGGGTGGTGGATACGTGCCATTCCGGCGATGGTGTCGAGGTCGCCGAAGTCTTCCAGGGAGTGCCCGATGAACGTCTCGACCATCCCCCGCTTTATACGGCGGATCGCCGAAGCCCCGCTGTCGGCCACGTAGAGCACCTCACCGTCGGTGGCGATACCGGAGGGGCCGGCAAAGGCGGCCTCCCGGAGCGGGCCGTCGACCAGGGCCTCCCGGCCTGACCCGGCGTAGGGCTCTACTTCATGGGTCGCGAGATCCAGCCGCCAGACCTGGTTCGCTCCGGCCATCACGACATAGAGGTAGCCTCCCAGCAGTGCGAGATCCCACGGCGCGTTCAGCGCCACACCGGTACCCGGTCCGCCTTCGCCGGGCGATGGTGCCGAGAGGCCCGTCCCGGCGATTGTCGTAACCCTCCGGTCTGGCCAGGAGACCTGCCGGATCATGTGGTTCCCGGTATCTGCAACGTAGAGGATACCCGCCTCTTCGTCGAAGGCGAGGCCCTCAGGCAGGTAGAACGCGGCCTCCGAGAAGGACCCGTCGGTGTTTCCGGCAGCCCCGGAGCCGATCGTCTCCAGGATCTTTCCGTCCCCGCCGGCGACGATGATCCGGTGATGGCCGGAATCGCTTATAAATAACCGCATCCCCACGTTGTCTGCCGCGATCTTCCCGGGCTGATACAGGGCCCCTTCCCGCGCCGTCTCCTGAGCGGCTCCTGACTGCAACGGCTCTTTCTCCAGCAGACCACGCTGCTCGAACTCCCTTGCGATCCGGCCGATATTCAGGTTGAGCCGCCTGTAGAGCCCCTCCCCGGTGGTCTTCCCGAGAATGTTTCCCTCAGGGTCGATGAGGACGAACGTCGGCCAATCCCTGACACCGAAGGCCTGCCAGAGCAGGTGGTCGTGGTCGATGGCGACTGGGTAACCCGCTCCGGCACGATGAACCGCCTCCCGGACGTCCCCGGCGACGGCGCTGGACTCGAGCCGGGGTGAGTGGACCTCGATGACCACCAGGTCAGGATGCTCTCCCACGAGTTGCCGGATCTCCGGCACCAGCCGCATGCAGTTCGAACAGGCGAACGTCACAAAAGAGAGCAGCACTATCCTGCCCGAGAGGTCACGTATGGAGAGAGGGCGGTCGATGTTGAGCCACTCGAGACCTGAGGGAAGATCAGGCGCAACCATCGGTTTCATGCGGCACCTTCTGGCGTTTCAGGGTTATGAATGTTAGCGAAGATCGGATGGAGGTGCTTATGGGTATGCCCGACCCCATCACGCCGGCGGCCCTGCGCACGCCACCTGCGGCGCGGCGAGCATCTCGTCGCAGAAGGCGATCGCCCTGGCAACCCTGCTCTTCTGGTAGACCACGGGTTTGATGCAGGGTCTCTCCGGGAGGCTGCCGATAACGGAGAATACCTGCGGCCAGGGCATCCCGTCGGTCGCCGACGGCGGGTTGAGGTCAGTGTGGATGTGAAAGGCCTGCAAGGCCCCGGGCGGAACCTGTCGGAGCGATCCCAGAAAGTCCTCCCTCGTGGCGGCGTAGAACTGCCAGGGGTCGAGCGCTATCCCGGCCGATCCGGCGATATCCGGATGAAGCTCCGTGAGCACCGCCCAGAACGCCCGTATCTGGTTCCCTGTGGATATGCTCTGGTCCGCATGGTTTTCGAGCAGCACCAGGGGTTTGACTCCGAAGGCGTTCTGGTGGGCGGCGATCAGGGTATGCATCGCCATGGCGATATCGGCATGGGTGTTCTTCCGGCCGCCGGGGTGAATCTCTATGATATCAGGGGGAATGCCCAGAAAGTCTTCGATCTCAAGAAGCATATCCCCAAGAGCGATCACCCACTCGGGGTCGCGCCACCGCAGGTCCGCCAACACCAGCCGGCCGCGCTGGTCCCTCCGGGGGATGGCCGGCTCGGTGTGCAGGAGATACCTGAGGGAGCCCGGGATGTCTGCATCCTGCTCGTAAAGATGCTCGATGGACGACCTCCCGAGCATGGACCCGATATCCTGTCCGGTCCGCTCGACCTCGGTCTTGTTCTTGACGAAGTCAGCGGGGATCTCGATGTACGTGCACCCGAGTGGTTCGGCGAGGCGCCAGCGTTCGAGGAGTCCTCCGCGCTGGGCAACTTCCGTGACGTTGGGGTAGATGTAGTCTGCACCTGGCATGACAATCAGTCTACGCCATAGGGGGAGTGGTACAAAAACGTTGGGGCAGGATGATCCCGCCTGCTCTATCCGGTCGCCGGAAGCCGCCACCTCCCGGAGAAACGTCGCAGAGCGTATTCTTTTCCGGCTGGCGACGATCATCGCCATATGGTCCTTGTCTGCGACTATCGCCTACCTCATCCCCTCATACTGATGCGTGCCGGGCTTGTGGCGCTGCAGCGAAGGGCCGGGAGTGCGCAGCCTCCGGTCGGGCGGGTGCTCGGGTCTAAAAATGGTGCAATTTGAAATGCAGGGTCCTGGAGTCAGTGGCGGTTCTCGAGGACCTGGGGACACACAAACAGAATATCTGCAGGCGCATGTATGTAGGTGCAGTAGGCACGCTCCGGGTCATAATACATGCACAAAGCGTATTCGCACCGTTGCGGTTTTTCCTCTTCTCGTCGTATCAACCCGCTTATTACGGCATCGCTTACGGTATATCGGTCCCGGCCCAGTGCTTCCGGATCCGGTGTTTTGGGGCACCGGATGCCGGTGTTACTCTTCAGCGGGTTGACGTTGTCTGGTAACCTCATGCGCCTTACTGTAGAGTGCTCCCGGCTGCCAGACATTTATTGCGTCAATGAATATTCATCAGATCGATAAAGTCGGAGGTGCCCCGGGAGACCGGTATCCAGCACGCATGAGTGAGGTGTCGCCCTGGAATCCCCCCTGTCAGCAGGAACTCGAAAAGAATGGAGTTGGAGCACCAGAGCGGTGCAGGCAGTATGCCGGATCATATGGGAAACTACGGCACTGTGAGGGTGAGCAGATAAGCGACACCTCCGAGCACGATGAACTGCCCGTCAGCAAGCAGTTCGAAGAGGAGTTTTTTCGTCCTGAGTCTCTGGAAGCAGAGAACATAGGCCTGAGCGTAGACTATACCTGCAGCCAGCATCAGCGCTGTGCAGGAACCCGGCAGGAATAATCTGCCGGCGAGTACCAGCGCGGCTCCGAGGCTTACGTTTATTCCTGTAAGGAGAAGAAGTGCTCTTCGAGTCCCGAGGATCGTCGGGATCGTTTTAACACCCGACGCCATATCACCCTCCACATCCCGTACATCAAAAACCACTGTATTCGTGAAGACCAGGAGAAAGAAGAAGACGCCGACGATACCGGCGGCGGAACCAGCAGGAAGGGCGGCATGGCAGACCGGCAGGAGGGCCGGTGGGACAGCCCAGGAGAACGCCACAATGAGACTTTTCATGAAGGGGACCTCTTTCAATCGCCGAAACCCGAGCCGGATGGGAAAGAGCGGGACACTGTAGACGACCCCGGCGATCAGGGGGACGGCGGTTACCAGAAGACTCTCGTACCCCAGGCAAGCAGAGAGGCAGAGGGCGATGATGTAGGCAGCGGCGGCAGAACGGAAGAGGATGGGCCCGTACTCCTTTGTGAAAGCATACCGTTCGCTGTGGTTGATAGCATCCTCGTCCTCGTCGGTCTTACGGTTGAGGTTATAGACGGCAAACGTGACAAGCATCAATATTACTGCGGCAACCGGGTCGAAGGGAAGACCCTGCAGGAGGCACGATACGTACACCATCGCCGCTCCTGCGACAGAGAGGTACAGGGAACTGTACACGATGAGGTGAAGAACGAACCGGCAGACCGGTGGAACCTGAGCGGCTCGATAGACGAATCCGAACATGGATCAGTTGTCAGGAGATCGGTGAACATTTATTACGCCGAAGAAAGTTAGTCGATCTGATTAACCCGGGGCACCTGAACGCGTGCTCCAGCAAGACTGTGTGAGTTTCAGAAGTGCTCCTGCTCTCCGATCGGTTGGGGGTGACCTCATGTAGTGGGTATCCGCCGGGCGCCAGGCGATTGAAACCCGGAAAAATAGATTATTTCGGGGATATCCGCAGTATTTCTGAGTCTGCTGTATAGTGTTGAAACAGCTGTTCACCCCAGGTGACCGCCGCCGTATCGGTGCTGACGAGATCCCTGGCGGTGTCGTATGTATCCGTGCCGCGTCTATACAGGCCTAACGACAGGAATCCGTCCGTCACCGTCATACCCAGTCTGACAGGCGAGGAGGAGACGTATATCCTGAAGTTGGCATACCCTTTCAAAGACTCCAGCGTAGTGCTATACGGCTCTGCGGCCAGCCTGTGGGCGAGTTCCCGGGAGACAACGAGTTCAACCGACGTGCCGCCCATAACCACCTCTTTAATCGCGTCTGCATGGACCGGGCTCATAATCGATGACACGCCGTGAATCCACGATGCTTTCCGGAGTATGGTCAAAAATGTTGCATACACGGCGAAGATGTCCTCTTCAACATCCTTTACCACCTCCGCCCTGTAAAGGTGCTGCAGATCTCTCAGGGATCCGGGGGGTATGCCCTCGATATCGTGTTCGGCCCAGAAGTCCCGATGGCGCTGGAGCACCCCCATGAGCGTCACCAGCCGCTCAATCTCCGGTTCGACGAGCCTGCCGATAGGGGTGAGTGCATAGTCGCTCCGTACAGATTCGACGTAATGGAGGGCCTCAAGCTGCCGGATCTTCGGGATGAGCGCCTGCGATGAACTCCCCGTGACATCACGAAGGGCTGAGAGGGGTTTACTCCCGCTCCCGAGGGCAATCAGTATCTGCGTCAACAGTCTTGATCGGAAGATCGCCTGAACGTCGTCGCGGCACTCGTTATAGATCTCCAGAGGGGAAACTCCTTTCATCTCTTACAAGTAAGAGGTGCCGGTCGACGCATATCACCCTTTCCATTCCTGTGCCTGTGCGTTCCTTCCACCGGGCGCTCTCCCCCTCCACCGACGCTTTACCGCGTACCGGGACTCCGGGACCGGCACGATCCCTCAATATCTCGTGTCCCGGCGCTCCGGAAGATATTGCTCGCGGTGAACTTCTCCACCTGACCTCAGCGTACTTATATCCAGGCGCCTGATACCTGTAGAAGCAGCATGTCGTCCACGCCTACAAGATACCTGATCTTCCTCGTACTCTGTGCCTGCACCATCGCCTGTCTCATCACCGCAGGCTGCTCCGCTCCCGGCGGGCAGCAGCCGGAGGTCGTCTCCGGGCTCTCCGGGGACCTCGTCGTCCACTTCATCGACGTCGGGCAGGGCGACTCGGTCCTCCTTCTCTTCCGCGATAAGACCATGCTCATCGACGCCGGCGAGCGCGGAATGGGGGAGCGTGTCATCGCGTACCTCGAGGAGCACAACGTCGAAAGACTCGACGTGGTGGTGGCGACCCATGCGCACTCCGATCATATCGGCGGGCTTGCCGATGTCGTATCTGCCTTCCCGGTCGGCCGGTTCGTCGATGCCGGGCAGGCTCACTCCACGGCGACCTACGAGAACCTGCTTGCCCTGATCGAGGAGCGGGGGATACCGTATACGGTGGCGGAGCGCGGGCAGACGATTGCCCTCGATCCCGGCCTTGATGTACGGGTCTTAAACCCGGCCGCGCAGCCGCTCGGTGACATAAACGAGGACTCGGTCGTCCTGAAGGTGACCTACGGGGGCATCTCATACCTCTTCATGGGCGATGCCGGGAAACCGGCGGAGGAGAGCATGGTAAAGGCCGGGCTCGACCTCGACGCCGACGTCCTGAAGGTCGGCCACCACGCGAGCCGGTACGCATCCTCGGCCGAATTCTTGGCCGCGGTCAGCCCCGCGATCAGCGTCATCTTCGTCGGCGAGGGGAACGACTACGGCCACCCCCACGAGGAGGCGCTCGAACGCCTCGAGGCGACCGGCTCGCGAGTCTACCGGACCGACCGTGACGGGACTGTCATAGTCGCTACCGACGGCCAGGCGCTTGCCGTTACGACCGGCGGAGCCCCTGCCGCCACCGTGACGATCCGGGCCACGACACCGGCAACAACCCTGACAACTGTCCCGGCCACGACCGTTCCCTCCTCCGGTATCTCTATCACCGGCCTTGACCTCCAGGAGGAGAAGATCACCATCACGAATGCGGATGCGGCAGCAGTCAATCTCACCGGCTGGACGGTCACCGACGAGGGGACACGGAATACCTACACCTTCCCGGTCTTCTCCCTTGACCCGGGCGCCAACGTCACCGTACACTCCGGCGTGGGCAACGACACCCCGACCGACCTCTACTGGGGCCGGGGAGCCCCGGTCTGGAACAACGACGGCGACCTTGCCACGCTCGCCGACCCGGACGGCACGGCCGTCAGCACCCTGGAGCGGTGACGATGCAGGACGAGTCAACCTTCCGGGCCAGCCTCGACCGCGTCGAGGAGCATCTTGCCGTCCTCCTCCTCCGCGAGGACGAATCGGTCCGCTTCACCCTCCCTCTCGCTCTTCTCCCCGAAGGCGCCCGGGAGGGTGATATCCTGGAGATCGCGATCCACCGGGACGTCGCGGCGACAGAGGAGGCGAAGCGGCGGGTGGCGGAGAGGATCGAGCGGCTGCGGGGACGAGGGAAGGAGTAGCCCTCCCTGCCGTCGCCACACCACTTTTTATACCCTGCCCCTCCCATCCAGACACTGATGCTAGATCGGTGTGACGTTATCGTCGTCGGTGCTGGCCCTGCCGGCAGCACAGCTGCACGGTATGCGGCAGAGAAGGGGCTCGACGTCCTCCTGATCGACAAAAAGAAGGAGATTGGCGTTCCCGTCTGCTGCGGGGAGTTCAACGCCGCTCCGGCTGTGCTCGCGGAAGCGCTCCCGAACGCCTCCGGCATCGACGAACTCTTCTCCATCGACCCCGGGCTTGTCCAGCGGGTGATCCGGGGCTTTGTCGTCACCTCCCCGAAGGGCCGGGAGTACGAGTTCGATCTCTCGGGCTACACCGTCAACCGGGACGCGTTCGACCGGTACCTCGCGGATGCGGCCTTCCGTGCGGGTGCCGTGCTCTCGCCGGATACAAAATTCATCGGCCGGGAAGGCCGCCGGGTCACCACGAGCAGGGGCGAAGTCGATGCCCGGGTCGTGGTCGCCGCAGACGGCCCGCTCTCGCGGGTCTGCCGCTCCGCCGGGATGGAGCAGAGCGCTGTGCTTGCCCCGGCCATCTCCTGCCGGGTAGAGGGGGAGTTCGACGACCGCGCCAGGCTCTTCTTCGGAAACCGCATTGCCCCCGGAGGGTACGCGTGGGTATTCCCGAAGCAGGGGTGCGCAAACGTCGGGCTCGGTGTGCAGAAGGCGGCGACACCGGTTCCCGTCCTCCTCCGGGCGTTCCTCGCAGAGAGGGGGCTTGCCGCCCGGGACATCCAGGCGGGGTTCGTTCCAGTCTCCGGCCCCATCCCGGAGACCGTCAGGGAGAACGTCCTCGCTGTCGGGGATGCCGCGGGTCACGTCGTCGCCTCCAACGGAGGGGGGATTGCGACCGCGATGATCTGCGGGAGGATTGCCGGGCTTGCAGCAGCGGGCCACCTGCTGCACGGCGAGCCCCTCAAGACGTACGAGCGGGAGTGGCGCTCTGCGCTGGGCAGGGAACTTCTCGCCGCCGCGAGAACGAAGAGGATGGCCGACCGGTTCCTCGGCTCAGACTTCCTGCTCGAGCGGGTGATGGGCTTGCTCGGGAACCACGGTATCCGGAACATAATCGTCTTTGGCGGTCTGCGGAAACCCTGACGGGTGCCGATCTGCGGGAGGTTGCGCAAACACAACGAGGCTGCAGGAACCGGAAGCATTAATATTCCCGGGTGAGTCTGGTGCCTCAACCCGGGAGATGTGTGAATTGGTCGATATTCTCAAACTCGACGGCAGGAGAGAACCGTTCGTGCGGGAAAAAGTGATCGTGAGCGCGATGAAGGCGGGTGCGCCGCCGGAAGAGGCACGGGCGATCGGGGAGGCCATCGAACGGGTCGCCTACGACGGGATGCCCTCCGGCGAGATCCGGCGGCAGGTGCTTGACCACCTCCGCGACCGGAACCCGGAATGGGAGGAGAACTGGCTCATGTACGACCGTGCCGTGAAGAAACGCGGGGCAGCGACGGTCGCGGGGTTGCCCGCCCGCTGATTCATCGCTCTTTTGGCCTGATCGGGAAAGGTGGCACCACACCGCTCGTCCCCACCGTGGGCAGGCATGCCGCCTTCCCCCCTCGCGAGACGAAACTATAACTACAATCGGCGCTCACATCTGTCTTATATTGTCGTATACCTCCCGGAAATGGGAGAATAGGAATGGCCATTAACAGGCCGTTTTCAGTCTGTCCGCATATCCCGGGTATATTCGACAATCAGCATCCACAGATAGGCACGACGTTCTACCCGCCCGCTAAGATCGTCCCGATTTTATCGGGGACCCGCGGCGTGGACACGCCAGCAGGCGATATGTATGCCGACAAGTGACTCAGAAGAAGACACACCCTCACATAGTAACCAGAACGATACAGAAGGAACAAAGATACTCCTCGCCGATCCGAAGACCGCGATCCTCAGGCTATCCCTGCCTATGATGGTCGCGATGACCCTCATGACCCTCTATAACGTCGTCGACGCATTCTGGGTCTCGGGTCTCGGTGCCGATGCTCTTGCTGCTGTCGGGTTTTCATTCCCGCTCTTCATCATAACCATCGGGTTAGCCAGCGGCCTCGGAACCGGGGGGGAAGCGGCTCTCTCGCGGATGATCGGTGCCCGCGACAGGGACGGCGCGAGCAGCGTCGCCATGCACACCATCCTCCTGATGACCATCCTTGCCATTGCCGTCACCATCCCGCTCTCCCTCTTCGCCGGGGACATATTCGTCCTCATGGGGGCAGGCGATGCCGCCGGCCTCGCCACCGAGTATGCCCGGATCCTCTTTCTGGGGACGTTCGCCCTCCTCTTTGGTGAGGTCGCCTACGCGCTCATGCACGGGGAAGGAGACGCAAAGCGGACCATGTACGCCATGGCGGCAGGAGCGGTGGCAAACATCATCCTTGACCCGATCCTGATCTACACGCTCCATATGGGAATCGCCGGCGCGGCCTGGGCGACCATCATCGCTGAGGTCATCGCCGCCGTCCCGATGGTCTACTGGCTCTTCGTGAAGAGGGATACCTATGTCTCCCTCCGCCTCCGGGAATTCACCCCCGACCGGGCGGTCATGCGGGACGTCCTGCAGGTCGGCCTCCCTGCCGCAGCCGAACAGCTGGCACTCGCACTGATGACCCTGGTCTTAAACGGCATCATCATACTGATATCGAGCACCGACGGCGTCGCTATCTACTCGGTCGGATGGCGGGTCGTGAGCATCGGCTTAACCCCGATCCTCGCCATATCGACGGCAGTGGTCGCGGTCACCGGTGCCACCTACGGGGCCCGGGCGTATGCCAAGATGGAGTCCGCCCTCCTCTTCGCCGTCAGGCTCGGGCTTGGCATCGGTCTCGGGCTCGCTGCAGCCACGTACGTCTTCGCCCCCCAGATTGCTGCAATCTTCACGGCGTCGGGCGACGCAGCAGGGATCGCCCCGGAACTGACGGCTTACCTCCGGGTCATGAGCTTCGTCTACCCGATGATCGGGTTCGGTCTCTTCTCATCGTCGTTCTTCCAGGGGACCGGACTCGGTGCACGATCTCTCACGATCACGATCCTGCAGACTGTCGTCCTCTCGACCCTGTTCGTCTGGGTCTTCGCGATCGAACTCGGGCTCGGCCTCTCCGGCGTCTGGTGGGGAGTTGCCGCGGGGAACGCGGTCGGCGCGGTGCTCGGGTACGTCTGGGCACGCCGGTATTCGTCAGGGCTCATAGTCAGGCAGGCTGCAGCGGCGGCGGCAGCGGCGTGAAGAGGGAGAGGCCCCGGCCCCTTTCCCTTACTCCTCACACTCGTCGGTCCCCGCATGCACCACTTCGCGCAGCGTGAACCGGAACGATGCCCCGAGGTCCGGCCTCCCCTCTACCCGGTCCTCAACCCAGATCCGGCCGCCGTAACGCTCGATCAGCATCTCGACGATGTACAGGCCGAGCCCTTCCCCATACCCCTGGTTCTTGCCCTGCTCGAACCGGCGAAAGATCCCCTCTTTCATACCGTCAGGGACGCCGGGGCCGGTATCCTCTATGGTCACCACCAATGTGTTCTCCTCCTGGGTAGAATCCTCCACCCGGATCGTTATCCCAACGTCTGATCCCCCGAATTTAACGGCGTTACCGATGAGGTTCGTAAATATCTCCGGGAGCAGGTCGTCCGCCCAGACCTCCGCCGGGGTATCCTCAAAAGAGACACCAGCCTCCGGAGTACGGTCGAGCCCGGCCCTGATCACACGGCTGAGGTGGACGGGCACGAGATCAGGCGGCTCCAGGTGAATGCGGCGGATGGTCGAGACGTTCTGGAGGATGCCGGTGCTCTTCCTGACGCTCTCTCTGAGTTTCCTGGCATACAATGCGGCGTCTTCATCCAGCATATCGAGCAGGAGGTCGCAGTAGAGGATCGCGACATTTTCCGCGTTCTTAATGTCGTGGGTCATGATGTCCAGGTAGAGGTTCGTCTCGCGGTGGGATGCTTCCAGCCGTTTGTAAAGCATGCTCCGGAGGACACCCGAGCCGATCTCTCTCCCGATCGCTTCGAGAAGGTGGTGCTCCTCGTCGTGAAGTCCCTCTCTCTCCCTGCTCCCGAGAAACAGCGCGCCGACCACGACCGACTCCGCGAGGATCGGGATGCAGGCAAGAGCGGAGACCCCGAGTGATGCGAGAATCTCTTCCTCGATCGTACCCGGCTTGCTCTGGAGTTCAAGGTAACGCGGCTGTCCAGCAACAAAAACAAAGTTCCAGGGCCAGTGGTGGACTTTTATTGCCCTGTTGCGGTCGAGGTATTTCTTCGGGACGGCGTGGTTGCAGCGCATGAGTGCCAGTGTCCGCTCCGGGTTGAGCAGGTAGGTCAGCCCCACATCGAAGCCGAGCAGGTCCAGCGTCTTTGAGAGCGATGCCTCAAGCAGTTCATCAAGCGATAGGGATGACGCAGATACCCCCATGATCTGGTTGAGGACGAACAGTTGCCTGTTCGAGGAGAGTAACCCTTCGTTCGTCTGTTTCCGTTCGGTGACGTCCCGAATGCAGATCACCCACATCCCTGCGAACGGTTCCTGCCGTATCTTCCGGCTGGAGTAGACAAACCGTCGTTCTTCTCCCCGGGAGTCCTGCAACGAGAGGTCGAGACCGGGTATTTCTTCACGCACCGTGGCGAGGAGTCTGTGGGCATCTGCTCCCCCCTGCAGGAGCGGCACCAGGTGGGTATCGAGAACCTCTCCGGCATCGAATCCCAGGATCTCCTCCTCGTGCGCCGAGAGGATGTCCATGGCATAGGCGTTTGCCCAGGTTACCTGCATATCCCGATCGAGCACGAGGGTACCCACGCCGGGCTCGTCAAGGATCTGAAACGTCTCTCGTGATTGGATAGATCTCGAATCAGCTCCACTCATGTGAATATCTTGCCCCCTTGAGGTTATTATCTGATAAAGAATATATAATCAAATCGTATCCGGGGTGATAAGAGATTTGCGGTGATGGCCCTCGTAAAGCCGGATCTCCTGCAGCAACGCCCGAACGCGGGAAGACGTCTCCGGTCATGCTAAAGACCGCATCCGGCCTTTCCGTCCCTCTACCCCTCCACCGGGGTCCGGCTCTCCCGTTCACCCCGCCGCAGGGGAGCTCCTGTAACTGCCTAAAGGATCCCGATCCGGCCGAGTGCCGGTGAGAGCGATGTCAGATGGCCCTGGATGCAGACTGTTTCCCGGGGGTCGGCGCCGGTTGCGAGCGCCAGGAGCTCGGTAATATGGAGTACCGGCACCCCCATATGGTCATACACAAGCTCGCATCCCGGGCAGTCGACGACCATCACGTCCAGGCGATGCTGCATGAAACCCTTATGTACGAGCCGGTTCAGCCGGGGAAGTCCCTTAGTATGACCGTTTTGGTGCCGGTCGAAGAGGTTCTTGACCCCGCCGCAGCAGTGGTGCTCCATCCCGCTCCTGACGACTCTCGCCCCGGTGACCGCCGCAAGATCCTGCAACCCCGGTGGGACGGCGAGGGTGCCGGTCATCTTCCGGTAGTGACAACTGACATGCACCCCGACGCGCAGCCCGGAGAGCCGCGTCTCGACGAGTCTTCGGAGTTCGTCAAGGTAGAGGGGGTAGAGGTCAAGGATGTTTGCCACCACAAACGTCCCGGGGTTGCCCACCTCCCGCCCGATCCGGCCCAGCGCCTCGTTCACCACCGCCCTGTTGGTGCTCACGGAGAGCAGTTCGAGCGCGGCGGTATACGAGTCGCTGCAGGTCGGACATATCCCGGTGATGGCGATGCCGTCGTCCGGTTCAAGCGCGTCCCGGATGACGCTGAGATTCCGGGCGGTGAGGAGCAGCCGATCCGCGAAGCCGGCGCCGCCCATGTAATGAGGAGCACCCCCGCAGCAGGTCTGCAACCTGGAGGTCTCATACCGGATCCCCAGCGCGGCAAGAATCTCCCGTTGCGAGAGGTCTGCTCCAGGGTAGTTGAAGGCGCAGCAGGAGTTGAGGTGAAAGACCTGGTCCGGGCGCGTGAGAGGTCGTTTAGGTGCAGGGTGCCCTGGCCGGGAGAACGCCGACGCCTCGACCGGGTGGAGTAAGAGCCTCCGGACCTCATCGACTGCCCTGTCGTCCACCGGACAGGGATACTGGATGGCTTTTGCGACGAACTTTCTGATTCGGCCCCTGCCGGTGTACAGCGGAAGAAAGGCGTGAGGGGGGAGGCACCCCCGGTCGAGGAGCATCCTTCTAAAGACCGGTTGTACGTGTTCCGTCTCGTATACGGCGTTGATGATCCCGCCGATGCTGACGGATCGCGGGCAGACAGTCTCGCAGGAGTAGCACTGGACGCAGTCTGAGAGGTCGATCTCCGGGCGCCTTCCTGCCTGAAGGGCCGCGGTCACCTTCCGTGCAAGGTACCCGCGGTCTCCGTTCGCCTCCAGATCGTTGATCTGTGCCGGACAGTACGGCGTGCAGGAGCCGCATCCGTTGCAGAGCTGGAAGTTCTGGAGTCGCGGGTCCCCCTTGTCGAGCAGGCGGCGTATAACCCCTTCTGTGATTGCATCCCGGATCACCCCCTGCTCCGGCCCCGGGAGGGCTCTACCGAGCATGGCCGATCCCGGGGTTCACCCCTCCGGCCTCTGTTGTGCGGATGTGGGGAGAGGTGGTCTCCCCTCCCCCTGAAAATTGCGCACATCCGGAGATAGAGATGTATCTTCTGTCGTATCGATTCATGAGCCCCCCTTGACGATAGCGTCGTCGGATTACAATCCAGCGATGACTACTTAATGGTTTGGATTGAGATGAGCCGCAGATCGCTGGTGAGGGGGCCGCTGGAGCAACGGACTCTGGTGGCTACGGGGACGGCAACAACTCTTCCTCCCGCCGTGATGCTCCTCCCCCCGACCCTTCGGAGTATGCAGAATGGCAGAAGATCAACAAAAGAGACGACTCATGTTGTCCCGGCCCGGGCCGGTCTCCTGAAGATCTTCACCCTGCCCGGGCGATTCCCGGAGAGAAAAGAGAGAGTGTCAAAGATTCTCCAGTCTTTTGTTCACCGTATCCCAGTTTACGACGTTCCAGAACGCGTCGATGAACTGGCCCCGGTTGTTCTTGTAATCGACGTAGTAGGCGTGCTCCCAGACGTCGAGCACCATCAGGATCTGGAACGTGGGGTAGACGTTGTTGTTGTGCTTCTCGATCTGCATGATCATGGGGCGATCCGTCATGGTGCAGTACGCCAGTGCCGCCCAGCCGGACCCCTCGACGCTCGCGGCAGCCTTCGTGAACTCTGCCTTGAATCGGTCAAAGGAACCCCATTCGCGGTCGATCCGGTCAGCGAGGGCGCCGCCCGGGGTCCCGCCGCCGCCCTTGCCGGCCGGCGCCATGTTCGGCCAGAAGAGGGTGTGCAGGACCTGGCCGCCTATGTTGAACGAGAGTTCCTTTAACAGCGCTTTCATATCGACTTCAGTGCCTTCCTGCCGTGCCTTCTCCAGTTTATCGAGGTCTGCGTTCGCCCCGGTCACGTAAGCCTGGTGGTGCTTGTCGTGGTGGAGGGCGAGTTGTTCTTTTGATATATACGGCTCAAGAGCATCAGGCGCGTAGGGCAGAGGTGACAGTTCATACTTCTTCAACGATGCAGTTGCTATCTTCTGTACAGCCATGGTTATCAAGTGTCACAGGGAGAGCAATCTATTTCATGGTGTCGGTTGCTGGTGGCCGTGCAACGGATCCCGTATAACCGTGCGCGTGACCCGGATCCCGGAAAGAGTCCGGGCCGCGGCGCGTGAGGGGCCATGTAGGTATCGGCACGGCCGTTCTCCTGCACGGACGGAGCTATTTTCATAGAAAGGTCTTTTACGGTCCCCGGCAGCGCCGAGGCATGGGGCAGCCAGAACCATAAGAGTTAAATAATCCGGTAGGGTGGATTGGTATCTGAACTGCCTCGTCTACTCTGTTGCAGGGAGTCCGATTTTGGCACTCCCGGCCCGGGCTATACATCCGCGAGGCGCCTTACACACTACGGTATCCGGACAGCGGTGGACCCCCATGAAGACGGCAGCACGTATATCTCTCTTTACCGCCACGCTCGTGGCGCTGCTCATCTTCGTCCTCTTCCGCGATCTTCACCTCATACTCACCGGGGCTGAATGGAGCCTCCTTGCAAGGGTGCTCTCTCTTCTCCTGGTCGTCGTCACCGCATTCGGCGTGATACAGTTCATGAGTTATGCCGATCACCTCCTGCGGTCGCTCTACGCCTACCCGGAACACCCCGTAACGCCGCGGCAGGAGGCTGCACCCGCCAGCCGCGCCGCGGTCTTCGTCCCCGTCTATAACGAGGAGCCTCGGGTGGTCGAGTCCTGCGTCCGGGCATGCATGGAAATCACCTATCCGGATGCCTCCGTCTACCTCCTCGACGACTCCACCGACGCCCAAAAGCGTGCATCGATGCAGGAGATTTGCCGCCGGTATCATCTTCGTTACATTCATCGCGACCACCGGCAGGGATTCAAGGCGGGAGCGATCAACCACGCTCTCTCACTTCTTGACGGCGATACGCCGTATCTCCTGGTGATCGACGCCGACCAGAAGGTGAAGCCGACAATCCTCGCCGACCTCATCCCGGTCCTTGAGGCCGACCCCACCGTATCCTTCATCCAGACCCCCCAGTTCTTCCGGTCAGAACCAAACGACCCGATAAGCGTCACGTTCTCCTACCAGCAGCACATCTACAACAAGCATGTCTGCAGGGGGCTCTACGTCAACCGTACCGCCATGCTGACCGGCTCAAACTGCATCTTTCGGGTGAGCCACCTTGCCGCTATCGGGGGGATGGACGAGACATGCATCGCCGAAGACATCGCCACTGCCTTTTCGTTCCATCTCCGGGGTTTCCGGGGGATCTTCCTCGATGCCGTGTACGCGGAAGGTCTCGCGCCGCCGAACCTCGCGGCGTACTTCACGCAGCAACTCCGCTGGGCGTATGGAAACACCCAACTCCTCGGAACGATCATGAGGCAGCTCGTACTTCGCCCCCGAAGTATGACCCCGCTGCTGTGGCTTGAGTTTGTCGTGATCGTCTCGATCTACCTGCTCGGCGGGGTGAGCGTAGCGCTCTTCCTCCTCCCCATCGCCACACTGCTCTTCGGCATTCCGATCCTGCCGGTATGGCTCCCCCCGGTCTTTGCCGTGGTGCTTGCCGTGGTGATCGCTATCCAGGTCATCATCAGCATCCGTGAGCGGCAGTATTCCCTGCGCGACCTTGCGTTCTCGCAGGCGCTCTTCAACACGCTCGCCTTCGTATACGCCCGGGCGATCTGGTATGCCGTCTCCGGAAAGCAACTGCCGTTCGTTGTGACGCCAAAAGTGGTGTCAGGGAACGCCGGTCGGTCCCGTGTCAGGATAGCCCCGATCCTCATCGTGATTGCGGCTGTTCTGGTATCGATGCTTGCCGGCATCGTGCGGCTCATATCCGGGTGGCCGGATTCCGGCATGGCCATTCCGCTCTTCTGGGCAAGTTATACGGTGGTCGTCCTCTCGTCGTTTCTGGTGGTCTGGCGGAGAGATGGGAGACGGGTGCACGGAGACGGCATGGACTGAAACGTTGTCCGGACCGGTCGGCCGTCCCGGCATCGTGAAACGTGAGCCCTGAAGCGTTGGTACAGGCCCTGCCGGCTCAAAAAAGGGTTCGTTTGGGGAGGGGCCTTATCGGAACCTCTGCCAGAGAATCCTCCCCATCACCCGGAAGGTGAAGTCGAGCTCATCGAAGATGGGGATGCCGTTTTCTTTGAGGATCTTGCGGCCTCGTTCCATGGACCCACCACCGAGCAGCGTCCCGACGATCATGTTCTCGGTCTTCTCCGAGAACCGGATGATCTGGTTTGCCAGCTGGTCGGACCCTATGACGAGGTTTGGGAACCCGACGACGAAAGCGATGTCCCAGCAGTCCTGGTGCTTGGCGAGCACGCTGAATACCTGGTCAAACCGCTTCTCATTGGCATCGCCAAGGAGGTCGATCGGGTTATTCTTGTTCCAGAACTCGGGCAGGAGATCGTTGAGTTCCTTGAGGACCTTGGGCGGCAGGGTGATGAGGTCGATGCCGTAGCGTTCGGCGTAGTCGGAAGAGAGAACGGCGAACCCGCCGGCGTTCGTGATCACGACCGCCCGCTTGCCGCGGGGATAGCCTTTCGGGAGCGCGAGCATCTCCGCGACCTGGAATGTGCCGGTCAGGGTGTGGACGGGGATGACACCGGACTCACGGAACGCTTCCATATAAACGTCGTACGACCCCGAGAGCGAACCTGTGTGGGACGACGCCGCCGCTTGCCCTTTCTCGGATGAACCGGACTTGATCGCCACGACGGGTTTGGTCTTTGCGACCTCGCTGACCACCTTCATGAAGGTCTTGCCATCCTGGACCTCCTCGATGTAGAGGATGATGCCCTTGGTCTTTGGATCGCGCTCCACAAACCTGAGGTAGTCGATGAAGTTGAGGTCCGCCTGGTTGCCCACCGAGATGACGGCGGAGAAGCCGATGTCCTGCGCGATGCTCCAGTCGACCACCGTATTGATGATGGCGCCGCTCTGGGAGATGAAGGCGATGTTGCCGGGTTTGGGCGATTCGTGGACGTAGGTGGTATCGATGCCCTTCGGGGGGACGATCAGCCCGAGGCAGTTCGGGCCCACGATCCGCGTGCCGTAGCCCTTCGCGATCTCGAGAACCCGGTCTTCCAGTGCCTTTCCTCCCTCGCCCATCTCTTTGAACCCGGCTGTGATGATGACCGCCATGGAGACCCCTTTCTGCCCGCACTCCTCGATCACAGAAGGTACATGCTTCGCGGGGACGGTGATGACCGCCATATCGACCGGGTTTGGTATATCAAGGATGGAGGGATACGCCTTGAGTCCCTGCACCTCCGGGCGCTTGTTGTTCACCGGGTAGAGCTGCCCGGGGAAGTGGAGGAGGTTGTGCATGACGGCGTAGCCCATCTTCTTCGGTTCGGAGGACGCCCCGATGACCGCTATCGACCGGGGCGTGAAGTACTCGATCGGCACGAACGGCCGCTCCTTCACCGTCTTCTCTACCGCTTCGTCATCGATGAAGATCCGGGCGTCAACGATGCAGGCCCCGGACTCGTAGAGCCGGACCGGGTTGATGTCGAACTCCACGACGTTGGTATTCTCGGCGAAGAAACGGTTGACCGCCCACATGACCTGGACAAGCGTCTCCTCGTCCCTGGGCTTCGCCCCCCGGTAGCCCTTGATCATCGGGTATCCGTGGATCTCCCTGATCATTTCCCGGATTGCCTCCTCGGTGACCGGCAGGATCCGCAGGGTGACATCCTTCATCAACTCGACGAGCGTACCACCCATACCGAAGGTGAGCACCTTCCCGAACGCCGGGTCGGTCTTCCCCCCGATGATCAACTCAAGCCCCGGTGCCGCCTGCTGCTCAACGATGACTCCCCTGATCTCGGCTTCTGGGTTATACGCCTTCGCATTCCCGACGATCTTATCGAACGCCTCCTGCGCCGCCTGGGCCGATCCGATGCTGACCATCACGCCGCCCGCATCACTCTTGTGGACGATCTGGGGTGAATGGATCTTCATGACGACCGGAAAGCCGATCTTCTCTGCTGCTCTGGCTGCCTCGGCAGCAGTCTTGACGATTATGTGATCAGGTACAGGCACGCCGTACTGTTTCAGGAGGTCGTACGATTCGAACTCGCTCAGCATTCTTTTGGCCATGGTTGTCTCCTCAAATTTTTGAGCATCTCTATGACTCTGCAGTTCATGTTCCCTGACAGATGAACCGTCTCCTGGAAAGCCAAACCAATAGGTCAGTATGAACCGTACAGCGTGGTCTCATATTCGTTTTATAGGTTCTGTAATGATTCTACATGACAAATTCGTCCGGGGGGTGCTGTTTGCCTCTCCGGATCCACTCTACTCGCCTCCGAATCGCTGAAATAATAAGGCGGGCGCCCCCGATTAGAGGATCTCGTGGGAGGCATCAACGGTAGATGCCCGACCCCGGGAGCCGGGGCCTTCGCTGTGTTCCGCTGTTTGGCGCCGGATGGGAGGGGGCTGTGCCACGTTCGAGGCGGGGGTATTCTTTGTTGTCAACGTTCTGTCTCAGTACGTTCTTGAGTCGCAAAAATTTTCAGGCCTCTTCAATTGCCGGTGGCGGTGAGTTGACTCTAAGTGTGATAATGTGGATCTCTGCATGATCTCCCGGGAATTTTTCGTATCCCGCCATATATCTTGAGGTCATCACAAAATGCCTCTGCCGGGGGAGGGGGTCCGCCCCATATGCGCTAACTTTAGCCATGAGGATTCGAGAGGATAATGCCCTATTCCGTGAAATGTGGCTGATTTGATGGATTATCAGCCACACGGTTCCGGTGGTGTGCGGCAATAGTCCTCCTCCTCTGAAAACGATAGTGATCACGGGAATCTCACTGGAAAAGGACAGCCTCAGGGCATAGATGAGAACTCGCCGATTGCCTGATACTTGACGGTATCAACGAGAATTCATTACACCCATCGGGTAAGTTAACGCCTATGGGGGACACCCCCTCCCTGTCCCTCCCCCGCGAGGCGATACCCGGTGGGAAGCCGTGTTCACGATCTGATATCTGTTACTACTCAAATTTCCGTTAACTTGTGTGAGGGTGCTCCGATCCGTGTGGATATTCGATCGCCGGACACTTTTGTGATGTGCTCTTTTATCTCTGCGGGGTTGAATGGGCAGAGCGGGAAGACCCCCTGCGCAAGCTGGGGGATGGGAGCGGAGCCCCTTC
>ENA-UOOI01001446-UOOI01001446.1-fermentation-metagenome-genome-assembly--contig:-NODE-1446-length-24710-cov-4.594078_pt1 | contig 24710 bp, 22 predicted proteins | sample MGYA00245779_ERZ724027 | MGnify/ENA primary metagenome ERZ724027 (study PRJEB28704, sample SAMN03018318) | fermentation metagenome | biome: anthropogenic terrestrial biome; feature: soil; material...
GGGCGGATTTCGAATGTTTTTAGGATTGCGGGAGCACAAAGTGCGGAGCAATCCATAGGTATCAGGGGGCAAAATACCTTTTGCCCCCTACATCATAGTATTATGGAAAAAGAAAAATGTACCCAATTCCTCTATAAATATCAACGTTTGGCAAGGTACTCATCAAGAGCCTCCTGTGCTGTCTTCTGTGCTTTATCCAAAGCTTCTTTTGCAGAAACATTTTCAATTTCTATCAAATCACTGGCATCTGTGATTGCCTGAAATATTTTTCCTCCTGTTGGATCAATAAAATTAGGCCGGGCAATTTTAGCCTGTTCAATTGGGACAGAAGCCCAGGGATGTTCCTGAAGATATGTCTGGAAGTCACTATCCTCCATAACAGAACTGCGAACCGGAACATACCCTGTAGCCATGGCAATTCTCCCATTGTTTTCTGCACTTGTCAAATAAGAAAGCCATTTAAACCCGGCCTCTTTCTGATCCTCTGACGCTCCCTTGAGTACAGCACAGGTAAGCGCATCTGCATATGGGTTTGGCGCATGATCACCAAATCCAGGCTGAATATGCACCCCTATTTTTGTAAAATCCAGATCAGCCATATCACCACTTGATCCCACATATCCAGCTGCACGCCCCTGCATGACATCATCGATTGTTTTATACCAATACTCCCATCCGTCACCGCCAAAATGAATTGTCATCATTTTGTCTTCATGAATACACTTCCGTATAAACTCCCAGGCTTCTATCCATTCTTTCGTGTTTAGTGTCACTCTTGTTCCATCATCATTTAAAATAGAAGCACCATTTGAATAGGCAATATCCATAAGATTTTCTTCACCATACATAGGCTCCCAGCCATAAACTCTTGTCTCTCCATTTTCCTTCACCGACAATTTTGTTGCTGCTTCGCCAAGATTCTGCCAACTTAGGAAGGCTTCGTCAGGATTAATGCCGGCCTTTTCGAATAAATCTTTGCGGTAATACATGACCTGTGTCGTACCATAGACCGGCAATGCATAAATTTTATTATCTAATCTGCAGTAGGTCATAAAGGATTCAACAAAATCTTCAGGACAAAAATCTTTATCTGCCTTAATGTATTCATCCAGGGGTTCTATAATCCCACGGCTTGCAAACTGCCGCAGATCAGCCGGCCCCATCAGAGCAGTTGCGGGGACATCACCAGAGGCGACAGCAGCCTGAATCATTTTTTTCGTCTCATCATATTCAGACTGCTGAACGCCAATTACTTCAATTTCATCCTGAGAATCATTAAAAGATTGGATAATCTCTTCCATGGTTTCACCCAAGATTCCGCCCAGGCCATACCAAAATTCTATTTCTGTTTTTCCACTAGCATTTTTTTCACTGCCATTATTTGACTTTCCACAGCTTGTTACAGTAAGAATTGCTGTTAAAAGCAGACAACAGACTATTTGTATTTTCTTCATAATCCTCCTCCTTACGGATACTTATTCTTTAACTGCAGCATCACTTGTAATACCATTTATAATCCATTTTTCACAAAAGAAGAAAACCAGAAGAAGGGGTATAATAATGCAGCAGCAGGCAGCCATAATCGTGCCCCATTTCATTCCGTAAGCCCCCTGTGAGGAAAAGAAAGACCTTAACCCCATACTTACAAAATATTTTTCTTTATCCCTCAGGATTAAAGAGGGCCACAGATAGTTGTTATAGTTTCCTATAAATGAAAGCAGTCCAAGTGTAACAAAAGAAGATGCTGACATGGGAGCAACAATCCTCCAGAAAATCTGCCAATGTCCCGCCCCATCTACTTTTGCAGCATTGATAATGGACAGATTAATACGGCTAAAAACCGTCATGAAAAAAAAGATATTAAATATACTGGCGGAACTGGAAATAATATAGCCGGCGTGTGTGTTCATGAGGCCTGTCCTGGACAAAATCATGTAAGACGGAATATGAGTAGCGGCAGAAGGCATAATATAAGTTGCCATAATTAATGTAAACAGCACCTTTTTCCCTTTAAAATGGATATATGTTAATGCATATGCAAACAAGGCTGAATTAATCAAGACAATAATGGTGCAGATTACAGCAGTATAAGAGCTGTTCCAGATATACCGGAGAAACATTCCATCCGAAAACACTTCTTTATAGTTGTTCCATTGTGCAATTTCCGGAAACATGGACGGCGGCATTTTCCAGATCTCATCCTTTGTTTTTATAGAATTGGTCAGCATCCATAAAAAGGGGAAGGCCACAACAAAGCATAAAAATATAAGCGCTATATGTAAAACAATTCTTGATACAACACGATTCTTCTTTTTCAAAGCTCCCCTCCTTATTCATAATATATATACTTTCTGGACACTTTCGTCTCCGCCAATGACAGTATGACTGTTATGAGAACAAGTATAACTGCAACCGCCGAAGCTTTTCCGGTATGAAAGGATTCAAAAGCTTCCTGGTAATAGTAATACAGCAAAGTTCTTGTGGAGCCTGCAGGTCCTCCCTGCGTCAACACCTGTATCTGATCATATGCCTGCAAGGAATTTATTGTGGTAATAATCAGCAAAAAAAAAGTTGTAGGAGAAATCATCGGCAACGTAATTTTTAAAAACCTTTTAACCTTACCTGCACCGTCAATAGCCGCCGCTTCAAGAAGATTGCCGGGTACTTTTTGCAGAGCTTCCAGGTAGAAAAGTAATGTCCATCCAATTTGTTTCCATACAGTTACTATAATTACAGACAGCATTGCAGTATTCCTGCTCTGAATCCACTTTAAGCCGTGTATCCCCAAAAAGCTCAGAACGTAATTCAGGATGCCAACTCTTGGCTCAAAAATCCATGACCACACAATGCTTACTGCCACCATGGGAGTAATATAGGGTGCAAACATAACCATCCGATATATACGTGTTCCCTTTTTAGCGCTGCTTAAAGCAAGTGCAGCAAGGAGTCCCAGCAAAATTGTGGGAATCACACTTCCCAGTGCAAAAACAAGCGTGTTCTGCAGCACGGCCATAAAATCACTCTGTCCAATTAGACTTTTGTAGTTGCTAAGTCCCACGAAATGGATTTCGGGCGACATCATATCCCAATCAGTGAAGCTCAGCCACAAAGAATATAAAACCGGCCCAACCCAAAACACGAGCAGCGGCAGCAGAGCCGGCAAAAGGAACAAAAAACCTGTCATAGATTCTTTAAATCGACGGGCACCTTTTCCTTTCGTTCTATTCTGCCGGGCCTTCTTCTTTCTATTATTATAATAACTCTTTTTCATTTAAAACCAACTGATGAAACTTTAGTGCCCTTTCATGGCAATCTGACAATAGATCCATCTCCTCTTTTTCTGACTCAAATGACTGATTGTATTTTAATCCTATTTCGAAATCAGCAGGCATCTCCAGCGGAGCACGGGCCACCCAATATGCAATTTTTTGCCAGTCCAGTACACCGGTAAAAGGCACCCTGTGTGCATCAGCCTGAACTACAACAACATCATCATCTAGTTTTTCTCTGGGAACAGAGTCTGTATCCTGGAGATGTGTGACACATAAACGGTCATGATATTTTTCCAGATATAGATAATAATTATCCTGGCACATAATACTTGCATGTCCGGAGTCATAGCAAAGCCCCAGAAAATCAAAATCATAGCGCTGAAAAAGCCTCTCAAACTTATCCAATTCATATTCCACCGGTGTAAACAATAAATTTTCTAATGCTATTTTTACACCTGCTGCTTTTGCATATGGCTGTACTTCATCGAAAGACTTATATACCTGCTGATAATAATCTTCCATATCACTGCTGCTTCTTCGAAACATTCCAAATGGAAGCTGCATGTGAAGAACCATCGCTTTTGCACCTATATGACTGCACAAATCAATCCTGTTTTTAATCAGATCAACACCTGCCAGCCTAAGATATTCATTCGGATTCGTGTAATCTTTCCGAATCCTGGTACATCTCTCACGTACATGAGGGACTTTACGCCCCTGTGCGTCGAAAAGATCCCTTTGCCCTCCTTCCGAGGCATGAATCGTGTGCGCTTTCAAACCATAATAAGATAAGACATCCCGCGCCTGAAACATTTCACTTTTGCTATAAAGGTATTCCCCTTCCCAGTCATGAATCCACTGCGTATGAGTAAAGCCGGCCTTGGCAATGTGCTCTACCTGATGTTCAATGGCATTCCAATCGTGAAGATCATTATTGTAATCAGTATTTACGGACGTTGTTAACATAATCTGCACCTCAATTCTCTTTTACTTTTTTAAAGATAACGTATATTTATTATTGTTTCGTCTTAAAATAATTACAAGTATTAAACCAACAATTGACAAAATTCCTGTCAGTATGAATAAAATGTTATATCCCGTAATGCCGGGGTTCTTATCTAGAATTGTACCGGCAGCAGTATATCCATATATCTCCGGAGAATACCCCACAATAGAAATTATTCCGGACGCAGTTCCTGCCAGCTTCTTTGAAATATGTATTTCATCAATTGGTGCAAAATACAAAGCCTTAACAGCCAGCAGAAATAAACCATGTAAAATAAAGTTACCTACTACAACCCACAGCATGCTGCGGTTTACCGGAATCAGAAGATATAAAAAAGAAAAAACCGTCATGCCTATAAAGCCATACTGCATAAAGCGGATTACACTTTTCATCTTATCTGCCATAAGTCCTCCTATTAACGAACCTATCAGCATAAGTGCATATGAGCGGAAAACTCCCAGCAGTGCTGTGGCAGAACTGCTCATAGAGTAAATCTCTGTAAAATAGGGAGTAAGGTAACCAAACAACATAACCGCTCCATAGTTACAGGCTACAATAAGCCCACACAGCCAGACACGGGGAATCTTTATTACAGTTTTAAAATCTTTCCATGAGACTGAACTAGATTCTTCTGAATCATCTGTTTCCAATTTAGGGTCATGGACAAAAAGAATTACCAGCACTCCAGCAATCATAAGCATTACACTATAAAAAACAATGGCTCCAGAAAGGCCCTTAATATCACTGGCGAATTTGGCAAATACATATACAGAGCCCAACGCTACCAAGGTACCTACAAGACCACGCCCCCCTTCCAAAAAACCAAACAATTTGCCCTGCTCATTTTCATCACCCAGGTTATTCGTAATCTTAACCATAGACGCCCAAAACGTAAATACCGTCGTAATCCCAAATAAGCAGTGAATAAGTAACAATGATGAATAGCCGGGTAGAGTTGAATACCACAGGCCTACGATACCCGTACCGAAACAGGAAATTATAATAAGTTTCTTTGGCGAAACCTTGTCTGCCAACATTCCCCCTGGAAAATAACAGACAAAATTCATTAGTCCATACATTGTAAGCAACATGCCCAACTGGGCTTTCGTGGAACCTGTTGCCTGCTCAAGTGTTGAATAATAGGTATCCTTCAGATAAGGTAACTTTGTAATAATACCCCCAACCAAAGCCACTACAAACAAAGTGACCCAGCGCTCAACTTTGGCCGATTTAAATTTAATCATGCCCTTTACTCCTCCTTTTGTTTTTGTGATAATAACACTTTATTACTTTATTAAGCATAACATTAGATAAGTCCAGAAAACATATCTCTATTAGCGAAACTATATCACTAATTTGGAATAATCATTGAACGGATATATCAAACTTTTTAAATGTGGTATATTATGAGTAAATTATCATCTGGCCGGAGGACATAGACATGAGGAAATTTTGGAATAAGATTGGCTTATTCAAAAAGTGTGCTTCCATATATGTGGTTTTTATTACTGTTCCCACGCTATTTTTTGCCTTTTTTTTGTACCATACGCAGTCAGAACAGTTCTATGATCAAGCAGTTCATGACAGAAAGACAGCTTTGTCACAAATTGCAGATAATGTGGATACAAGCTTCATGGCTGTAGAAGATTTGTCAAATAGTCTCACATACCGGAATTCTCTTGTGTCACTGATATCAAGATCAGACCTCAATGAATACCCGGTATGGGCCAAGCACTCCTCCGAAGAGTTTATGATTAATCTGAAGTATTCTTTAAAATATCAAAATCTTTCAATAACTGACGCCGCAATATTTACAAATAATCCGGACATACCAGAGACAGGAAATTTTTATACCAGAGATAGATTATATGCCTTACCCTTCTATCAGGATTTTCGCAGACAGAATAAAAACTATGATATTTATTTCTTATCAAAAGAGGCGGCTTCGGAATACTTTAGACAGAAAGGGGAAGATAAGGATGCAAAAGGAGCGGTTCTATTATTTGTAAGAAAAATACAACAAGCTTATTACTCCGGATACCAGGGTGTATTAATCTTAGAGGTAAATGCAGATAAATTTCTAGCTTCATTTTCACCTTATATTAAGAAAAACTCCGGATATTACATATTGTTTAAAAATACAAAAGACACATACGGGTGCCTTCCCACTTCAAAGGTTAATTTTACAAATAGGTCAAGCAAAGAATCTGATTTTCTTTTTGAAGAGTCAGAAAAATATCCTGTGATTGTAGTCAGTCAAATAGCTCTGCACAGGAAAATATATTTGGTTCCTGCATTTCGCATGTCACTGTTGTTGATCCTTATGACAGTCATTCAATTGTTCGTCGTTTGGGGAATGATAAAATACATTTTTAAAAAAATCAATATGCAGATTACGGAAATGGACAAAATTGTTATGCATGATTTTTCAGGGAGAATTTCGATAACTGCCAGCAATGAATTGAGCCTTGTCGGGCAGCGTTATAATTTACTTTTGGATAAAATTGACACGTTAATAAATGATATTGTGCAGAAAGAAACAGATATAAAAAATGCACAGATTAAAGCATTACAATATCAAATTAACCCACATTTTATATATAATGTATTGAGTATATTTGCCGGAAACGCAGAACAGTCAGGAAACCCTCTTTTATCAGAATCTATTTCTTATTTCGGGCATTTACTGCGCTATACTATACGGGATACCGGTCTGTATTCAACAGTAGAAGAAGAGCTCGAGAACGCAAAAGCACTGATTAAAGTTTATACTCTTCATTTTACTGACAGCCTCCGGCTAAATATAGAAGTGAAAGAAGAGGTTCTGAAGCAGCCACTGATAAAATTTCTTTTACAGCCAATTATTGAAAACTCTATTATACATGCCTATCCAAGAGAGTATGCAGGTGGGGATATGCAGATAAATATCAGCGTAGAAGTTTTTGATAAAAAAATGATTATTACTATTGCTGATAATGGAATTGGTATGGAAACAGAACACTTATGTAAAGTTCGTGAAAATATTATACATGGAGCCGAAGTTGAACCCGGTGCAAAATCTGACTCCTCATTTATAGGATTGCATAATATCTATAAAAGGCTAAAACTGGTATATGGCGAAAACTCAAATCTGGAAATTATCAGCTTTAAGGGGAAAGGCACAGTAGTGAGCGCAACCTTACCACTGACAAATGAAAGGGAATGATAGGTATGCATTATTCTATGTTGATAGTAGATGACGAATATTATATATGTGAGGGCTTAAAAATCAAGATTCAAAATCTTAGCATTCCGCATATTACTGAAATTCAAACTTGTTACAGCGGAGAGGAGGCTCTTAAGATATGTAAAGATTATAAGCCTCATATTGTCCTGACAGATATAAAAATGGATGATATTGATGGAATTAGTCTCATCCATCAGTTAAAGTCACAATTGCATCCTGTACGCTTTCTAGTATTCAGTGGATATGATGATTATGAATATGTGCGGAACTCCTTTCAGGAAGGTGCTGTAGATTATCTATTAAAACCTGTACTATCAGAACAATTAGATAAAATTTTAAGAGAACAATGTGCATCCCTTGACCAGATTTATATTGGTAACATTTCATCAAGAAGCAGCTCCATTGAGCTCTTTGAAAACCTTTTAAAAACATTGCAATGGAGAGAGGGCGGGCAGGAATATAGACAACTAGCAGAATCTATAGACTCATATCTTCCTTATGAAAATTATCTTTTTTCTCTGATAGCGGGCATCGGGCTGAATATAGAGCAGCGTGACATGATAATGAATCATGTTTATGATTACTTTGACAAATACGAAAATATTGCAGTATTGTGCGGAAAATTAACAGATTGTAAAATTGCAGTTTTGTTAAATCTGGATCATTCAGTGGCAGTGCCTGAAGGATACGGAGAAAATATAATCAACTATGGCCATGAGAAAATAAATGTAGAATTGGCAGTCAGCCTTACAGATATAAAAGCACATCCCCATTTTAAACGCTTGTACCTGGATGCAGAAAACATATTGGCCGAACGCCTTATTCTGGGATATGGAAAAATATTTATGCATAGACAGATTACAACAACTCAGAAGCTTCTTGCCAGTGCACAGAACACGGTTGATCTTTTATTAGAAAACCCAGGGCTTATAGATAAGGATTATTATTGGACGCAACTCTGGAGCTTAATGAAGCAGATGAACATAGGTACTTTGATGAGCTTCTATCAATATCTTACGGGCATCCTTTGGTCAAAATCATCCGATTTTCAATCTGCTGTCAGTCACTGGAACATACCTGGCTTTTATAGCTTTGAATCACTGAAACAATTAGAAATATTTATACAGAAACTATTCCAGACATATGCTTCCTACATTTCTAATCAAAAAATAGAAAGTTCAATTGATCTGATAAAAAAATACATTGATGCACACTTTTCAGAGAATCTAACATTGTCAGATGTTGCCGAACATTTTTTTATTAGTTATTCCTATTTAAGCAAAGTATTTCATGATACATTTGGAATATCGTTTCAATCTTATATTATATCAAAAAGGATGGTTTACGCTGAAAAATTACTTCACAATCCGGATTTATCTATTCAGGAGATCGGCACGGAAGTCGGATATACAAATGTATTTAATTTTTCCCGGGCATTTAAGAACTACTATGGTATGTCGCCAAATCATTACCGTGATTCCAAACACGAACAGTAGTCTCTTCTCTGTGATTCAAGCGACTGCTACACAGGCAGCTCACATTTGTATAGAGTCATCCGAAGAGACTGTTGCAATCTCTAAAAGACGCAAGTGACATGAATATCTTTGGCAGGGCGATGATAAAATCTGGAGCGATACTGCACCAAATCTCTTCCCTTATATCGCCCGCCTATATCAGGGAAGATACCAATTTCAGGGTAAAGACTACGCATTGCCGATTCACGGTTTTCTGAAAAATCGTGTACTGACACTGAAGGATCAGCATAACAGCAGCATAACGCTTTCGCTGTTTGCAGACAGAGACACAAGAGAATATTATCCTATCCGGATTGGATTCGGGCCTAATATACTGCGCAATGGTAAAAATATTCCATTCCCACTTGTTGATAGGAAGTCGCTGCCGCTGGTACACAATCTTTTCGATGATGATGCCATTATCCTGAAGAATATGGCAAAAGAAGTGTCTCTGTTCTCGCCCAACAACAGCACCATGATTACTTTGACTTACCCTGATATGCATTATCTCGGTATCTGGCATCGTCCTCGTACGAGGGCTGAGTATGTCTGCATTGAACCCTGGTCATCGCTTCCGGGACATGAAGATACAATTGAAGATTTAGAAAAACAAAGTGACTTGATTAGTCTTCCGACCGGCAAAAGCTATCATAATGAATGGTCGATCACTGTCACAACTAATTAAAATCCTGCAAAACAACAGGGAAGTGAAATCTTCACTTCCCCGCCTCTCGTCTGGAACCTGCTCCTTCCTAACACTTTTTACAATCTTTTACTGAAAATCTGCCACATTATCTTTGCTGATAACAGAAACTCCGGTGTCCACATCTTTTTCCGTAATTTCTTCGCCATTTATGGCCTTTACTGCCGCTTTCATGCCTTCTGAACCCATCACATCCGGATTTTGGCTCATAACACAGAGCAGAGACCCTTCTTCGACCAGTGACAAAATTGCATCTGATTTATCAAATCCAACTGCAATCACCGAGCCTCCATCACCCTTGACAGCATTTCCGGCACCTACAGTTGAGCCTTCATTAGTTCCGAAAATACCAACACAGCCATCTGTGATATAGTTATCAGCAATGTCCTGTGATTTGGCCGCATCCCCTTCTCCAAACTGAGTTTCAAGCAGTTCATATTTTGAGTCTTCAAATGCCAAGCGAAATCCTTTTTCGCGATCGACCGTCGACTGAGTGGCAGGATTGACACCGATGATGCCAATTTTACCTTCCGTTATTTTGGCTGCTTCCAGCCCTTTGATCAACTCTTCTCCGGCGGTTCTCCCCGCTGCCTCATTGTCAGTTGCAAAAGTGGCTTCGGCCTCGGTGTTTGCCGGTGAATCAACATAAATAATCTTGATACCTTCTCCTTTGGCTTCATCGAGTGCCGAAGTGATGGAATCTGGTCCATTTGCAGCAATCATGATGGCATCAGCCCCATCGGCAACCGCATTATTAATTCTTTCTATCTGCTGAGCATCGTCCTTTTTGTCAGGGGCCATCCATGCATAATCAACCCCAAGCTTGTCGGCTTCTTCCTTTGCTCCCCGATCGACACTTACCCAATGCTGATCGGTACTGTCCATAGTGATAAGAATAACCTTGCTCTTCTTTTCGTCACTCGAATCTCCTGAACTGCTTTCCTCTTTGTCCTTTCCGCCACAGCCTGCTGCCAGTGTTCCTACCAGTGAAACACAGAGTAGGACTGTTAAAAGTTTTTTCTTCATCTCAATACCTCCCTTTTTATATTAAAGCCTTTGCTTTAATTACTCTTTTTGAGTTTCGGTTTACGGCCAGTTCTGATGATGACATCAAGCAGCACTGAAACAACAACTATGACACCGATGACGATATTCCTCATTGCAACAGGAGCACCGGCAAACTGAAGGCCATTCTGTAGTACACCCCATATTGCGGCACCAATGATAGTACCTACCAAAATGCCCTGTCCTCCAAGGGTCGATACCCCGCCGATAACCGAAGCAGCCACTGCGTACATCTCATACATATTCCCGGCATCCATTGTTCCCATACCGGCTGTCGCACAGGTAATAAGACCAACAGTAAAGGCACAGAACGAGCTGACCAGATATGCCTTGACAGTCGTTGCTACAACATTAACACCGGAGAGCCCTGCAGCATCAATATTGCTCCCAACAGCGTAAATATGCCGTCCAGTCCTGGTTTTGCTGAGCAAAAAGTTGAAAACCAGAAACAGCACCAGTGTAATCCAGACTGTATTATAAATCCCCAGAAGCTTTCCATAATAAAAGAAGTCCCGAAACCCTTGTGCGGCTTTGCCAATTGCATCCGTATTGTAGTTATTATTGACGATTTGAGCAATACCTCTGGCGGTCTGCATTGTGCCAAGAGTTGCTATGAATGCCGGCAGATGAAATTGGGCAACCAGAAGACCATTGATAAGCCCAACTGCCAGACATGCAGCCAAAGTAATGAAAACAGCCACAGTGGGAGATATGCCCTTAGTCATCAGGGTCGCCGAAATCATACAGCTCATGCCTAAAACAGAACCAATTGACAGGTCAATATTTCCTGTAATCATGACATAGGATTGGCCAATACCGACTAAAAGAATCGGTGCAATCTGCCGCAGCAAATTTCCTACATTCCTGCCGGAAAAGAAACTTGGGCTAAGTATACCAAAAATGACACACATGATAATCAGTCCGATTGTAACCGTAACTACCTGCCCCATCCCCCGAATGGATAAAAACTTTTTAACAATGCCGTTTTTCTTCTTCTCCATGATACTTTCCCTCACCTATTTGCTCTTTTCCATCTTATTTTCAAATTTAGTTGCATACATCATGATTTTATCCTGGGTAGCCGCTGCCGTCTCCAATTCACCAGTCATCCTCCCATCACACATAATTAGAATGCGGTCACTGACTCCTATAAGTTCCGGCATTTCAGAGGATATAAATACCACGCCGATTCCTTCTTTTTTCAACTGATTCATCAGATTATAAATCTCGACTTTTGCAGCTACGTCGATGCCCCTGGTTGGCTCATCAAAGATAACTACACGTGATTTCCGGGCCAGCCACTTGCCTACGACAACTTTCTGCTGATTTCCACCGGAAAGAGTTGCGGCATTTACTTCTGTGCCAGGTAGTTTTATCTTCAGTTGGTCGACCATGTTATCGGTCATCTCTACTTCCTTTTTCCTTTTCACAACTCCGGCTTTGTTGCAGATGATATCAAGATTCGGAAGACAGATATTATCCTTAATACTCAAATTAACACAAAGTCCATCCTTCTTTCTGTCCTCAGGAACCAATACAATTCCGGCTTTGATAGCATCAATAGGGCGATGAATTTTCAGCTCACGTCCATCCAGAAAAACAGTCCCTGATTCCTTCGGATCTATGCCGAAAATAACACGCGTCGTTTCAGTCCGTCCGGCTCCCATCAGACCGGCAATCCCCAGCGTTTCTCCTTCATATACATCAAAGCTGATATTTCTAACCATCCGCCCTGCATTGAAATTTTCTATTTCCATGATTTTTTTGCCTTTTTTACAGCTAATCCGGGGAAATTTTTCCTTAATTTCACGACCGACCATATAGGAAATGATTTCTTCCATATTGGTATCGGCGAAATTCATCGAAGTTATGTACTTTCCATCGCGCATGATGCTCACACGGTCAACAATGTGCTGCAATTCCTCCAGTCGATGTGAAATATAAACAATCCCGCGGCCTGCCTCTTTTAGTTTACGGATGATAGAAAATAAATCATCGATCTCCTTTGAGGACAGTGCCGAAGTCGGTTCATCCATAATCAAAATCTTGGCATCCATTGACAAGGCTTTTGCAATTTCTACCATCTGCTGTTTTGATACCGGCAGGTCACCAACAATTGTTTTAGGATTAATGTTGATATTAAGCTCATCGAGTATTGCTTTCGCCTTCTTGTTCATTTGTTTCTCGGCCAGGGTTGTGCCCCGACGGATTTCCCGGCCCAAAAAAATGTTTTCGGTAACAGACAGATGAGCACACATGTTAAGTTCTTGATGAATGATAGCTATTCCCAGTTCCTGTGCCTTTTTGGGAGTCAAATCAGTCTGTTCAGCACCAAAAATTTTCACCTCTCCTTCATCTCTTATATACACACCACTTAATACTTTTACCAGAGTAGACTTACCGGCACCATTTTCCCCCAGTAATGCCATGACTTCACCTGCTCTCAAATTGAACGAGACATCATCTAAGGCTTTTACACCTGGAAAAGTTTTGCTTACATGATTCATTTCAACAATATAGTCCTGCACTCTCATCACCTTTTCTACAAAAATTGGTAACAGTTCAGCCCTCAGCACGGCTGAACTGTTACAAAAATTATAGCAATAAAAGTGCAGGATAAACAGGGGGGATACTTCTGAATTGGGGGTGCAGTATTCTGGACTTTACCAGATATTTTCCGGTGTGATTGCATCTTGCTCAAATTTCTGAAATTCGTCGCTTTTGTATTCTCCGGAAACTCTGCCTTTTTTGATTGTAATCAATCGATTGGCTACTATTAAGGTATCCGAAAGATTGACAGTCAAGATAATGATAGTAATATGCTTTTTTGTTAATTCTTTAATCAAATGCAAAATATGAAGTCTTCCATACATATCAGCTTCAGATAGCGGCTGTATCAAAATAACTACTTGTGGATGAAACAGATGAACGCGGTAATAGAGCATATTATATAGCGATGCTTCACTTAATTCCATAATATTTTTCGTATAAATATCCTCACCGGTCCGGGATATGTATTCTTTAATGATACTTTTTTTGATTTTTCTGCCATTCAATAGGTCACTTTTTCTTTCCTTCAGTAAACAACTTAAGTTTTCATAATAGGATTGTTCTTTATATACCATTGATTCGATTGGATTCTTATCGATGAAAGCAATTCCTTCCCGCAAATAATTTTTTCTTCTCTTTTCACTATATTCTCCGTATCCCAAACAAATATGCCCGCCTACTAACGATTTTTTACCCCGCAGGATATCTACAATTTCCTCTGTAACAATATTATCAGTATCCTGTAAAATGACACACTCCCCCCTATAAACAGAAAAGCTGAGATTCTTTATCCGTTCACAAGTCACGCCATCAAACTCCAGCAATACATTTTTCTCCCTTAGGTCCCCAGGCCGTTCAAGATTCTGCCATTTGCTCAAATAAAAAGGCTCTATATTTTCTCGGATAAAGCTCTGCCGCTCCAGCACTTGCAGAATCTGACCATTTTCCATAATCATGACCCGGTCACAGATTTGAAAAACCTCCTCATGATGATTGGAAATATAAAGAACTGCACAGCCCTTATTCACATAGTAATGGAGCAGTTCCTGAAACCTACTGGTTTCTGCTTTGCTAAATAGGTCACTGATATTGTCAATAACAATCAATCTGGTGCCTGCAATAACAGCCTTAATCAGCTCAACCAATTTTCTGTCAAATACTGACAAGTCTTTGACCAGTTCATCTCCCTGCAGATCAATTCCCAGCTCATCAACAAAATGCCGGAATTGCTTTTTCAACATTCCACTGTTAATAACATATTTCTTAAATCCACGGCGAAGCGCAAATATATTATCACAGACGGTCAGGTCTTCCGCCAGGCTGCTCTGTTTTTTTATCACCGAAACTTTATTTCTGCTGCTGCCTTCCCGGTAATAGCAGTTGACAAGCTGCTCGTCAAAATAAACGTAACCATAGTGAATCGGAACATTATCACTCAAAACATCTAAAAGTTCCTTTATTCCCTGATAATTGATAGAAAGAAGGCCAATAATTTCTCCTTTGAATATATGCAGATTAATATCTTTTAAAACGGTTCGCTCTCTATGAACACAAGTCACGTGATCAAACCGTAAAATCTCTTCCTTCAATAGTTCTGTCCTCTCTTACCAGCGGTAATGTGATTTCCACGTCTGTTCCGCCATTTATGACACTATACATATGAAGACCATAGCTTTCTCCGAATAAAAGTTTAATGCGGTTGCTGACATTACTAATAGCAATTCCACCTTTTTGCTCTACTCTCTGTTCAACGTTTTCTACCTTCATACGCTGCAGTCTCTGATTCATTTCTTCCAATTGTTCCGATTCAATTCCAAGGCCATCATCGGAAACGACAATCAGCAATCTTTTCCTTGTCATTTCAATCTTTATCCAAATATGTCCTGTACCCAATTTCCGCTCAATACCATGATAAACTGCATTTTCAACCAAAGGCTGCAGAGTGAGCTTAGGCATCAGGAAATCCATCAACTGTCTTTCTTCACTTTTATCGTATTCAATCTGGAGACTAAGCCTTTCACCGAAGCGGTACCTCTGAATTGTATAGTAGTCCCTGACATTTTTCAGTTCTTCTGCCAACGTCACCAGTCGATCCCCCTTGGAAATCGTATAGCGAAAAAATGTTGCCAGAGATTCTGTCATATTTGCCACACTGTCAAGTCCTACAGCCAGTGTTTCACCCCGAATTCCTTCCAGAGTATTATAAAGGAAATGTGGGTTGATCTGATTTTGCAGGGCAAGATACTCTGCCTGTTTTTTAGATGCGCGAAGAATCTCCTTTTGGTCTATCATCCGCCTCAATTGCTGCATCGCATGCTCCATCTCCGGAGAAATACTATATTCACATTCCTGCAGATTATCAAAGCTATAACCATCGGCGACTAACTCCATAAGATGTTCAAACTTTCCAAAAGGCAGTACAATCCAAAAATGGAAAATTACAGCCATGGCAATAGAAATAATATATAGCATCAAAGCCCAGAGAAACGATACGCCTTTGAAGATAAATAACAAGGTTAACATCACTGATAACAGAAGAAGCATCAGAAATATTAGCAGAAAGAACGCACGGATTCTCCGCGACAGATACTTTTTCTTCACTTTTTTCATCCGTATTTGCCTCCCTGTTTCTTAAGAATACAGCTTTCGATATTGATTCGGACTGACTTCCATCTCTCTTTTAAAAATCTTCTGAAAGTGTTTAAGGTCTGTGTATCCCACCCTCTCACAAATAGCAGCAACACTTAAATTCGTTTCTTTTAGAAGTTCTTTTGCTTTATTCAGCCTTATTTCCAACAGATACTCCATAAAAGTCGTCCCTGTCTCCTTCTTGAACAATGAACTAAAATAAGTTGGATTGAAGCCGGCAATACTACTGACTTCCTCCAGGCTGATTGACCGCATATAGTTCTCATTGATATACTTCTTGGACTCACGTACCGGGCGTGCCGCCTCCTGGCTTTTACGCTCAATAATCTTCTGCAGGATAACAGTAATATTATCATTTAAGCACCGACACATAGAATCCATCGTCGTGCAGTTATCCAACTCTAATTCAAAAACCGAACGGAGCTTCTCGCCATCAACGAAGAGCATGGCATTCTTTTTCAAAGTCAAAATAACGTTTCGGTATACTTCCTTAAGAGTGTTGACAATCTCTCTGCCTCTTATCTGTTGGTACTCACACAGTTCTTTTTCAAAGGTTACTAAAACATGCCCAACCTCCTGTTTGTCAAGAAGTTCAATCCCTCGTTCCAAGTTTTTGTTCATTTTCCCCGTTATGTAGGGAATTTCGGTCGAATAAGGATATTCTCCAATTCCTTCAATGATACGGTCTGTATTCACTCGAATCCGTTCCTCGACTGCTGCCATAGCCTGATTACAGGAAACAGCAATGTCATCCAAGTTTTCCACTGCTCTTCCCATTCCAATCGTAATTTTTATAATTCCGAAAGTTTTCTTCTGAATAATCAGTTCATCAAGCAGGCTCTGGATCTTTTCATTTAATATATCCCGATTCTTATTATCATAATTGTATAACACAAGAAATCTACTGTTTTCATAGTAGATTTCTAAATCAATACACCTATCTTCTAAAATTTTTAAAATAATTTGCGTAACTGCCTTTTCTAAAACATCCGAATCGTTTTTTTCTCCCCGCTTACAGCCATAATCTAACTTAATCATGAGCATTTGAAAATAACCTGGCAGAAAAGTGTAATTGTATCTTTCATTAACTTTATTAAGGCTGCTGATATTTCTTTCCTGTCCTTTTTGAATTTCTTCAATTAGCTTTTTACGCATAATCTTCATACTACTTTCAATCTGCAGCCGGGTTTTTTCTTCTCTGGTTATCTGTTCATTGCGAATATCACAATTATGTTTGATTTTGTCCAATGTAGCTGAAAATTCTTCCCGGTTAATCGGCTTCAGCAGGTAATCCTCCACGCCATATTTAATAGCCTTTCTCGCATAATCAAAATCACTGAAGCCACTGATAATGATACACTCGATATCAGGCCGCTCTCGCTTTGCCATTTTAATCAGCTCCAGTCCGCTATAACCCGGCATCTGAATATCAGTAATCATCAGATCTGGCTGCTCATTTCTCACTAACTCAATCGCATCCACACCATTTAGAGCGATTCCTGCCACAACCATTCCTTTCTTTGGCCAATCGATCAAATGATATATTAATTGGCATACCTTGGCTTCATCATCTACGATAATCACTTTCAGCATATTGTCAACATTCTCCTCTATTCTGCACTTCCAGTCTTTGGATATTCATTACACAATAAACGATAAGGCGCTTCATCTTCTTCGATCTCCGGGAATCTTCCCAGTTCTTCATAAAAGCGATTGTCTGTATTATCATCATTGCACATAGAGACTTCACCAATTAAAACATCCCCGGTACCCGGTACAGTGTCGAAATCATGGTACTGATGCGGCCAAATCGTGATACTTTCACCTGGCTTTAGTTCAACACCAGTACCAGCCTTTACATAATAGGAGCGGCCATCAGAATTAACTAGTACATCAGAATCATCAAGAGCACCATCCTTATCATTATAAACATGGATGATCAGCGTGCCACCCCCGCGATTAATGATATCTTCCGATTTTGTCCAATGAAAGTGCATTGGTGAATGCTGTCCTTCATTCAACATTAACAATTTCTCAGCATAGACCTTTTTATACTTGGAATTGTGTTGATTGCCGTTTCGCAGGGTAATAAGGGCAAACCCCAGTTTATCATAATCCCCTTGTCCGAAATCGGTAATATCCCAGCCCAGCATGTTATCACGTATCTCATCGTACTCGGCACCTTTATTCTGCCACTCCCCCGGTGTCCAGGAGCAAAACGGAGGCAGATGAAACCCATTGTCACTGATTAATTTTTCCATGTGTTTGATTACCTTGTTGATTTCAGATCTTTTCATATTGATTCTCCTTCTTTCTTACATATTATTTTAAATTGTAATATTTCCTTTGAAAATGGCATCAATCACGTTGCATGCTGAACCTAACAGTTGTGCTCTTTCACCAAACCCAGACTTTTTAACGGAAATATGGTTATAGTCTCCTGACAGCTTATGAAGATTAATATATTCTTCCATTTCACTCAAGTACCGGCCCGGTATCTGTACACCATCATGGCCCAGAATTATAAGTTCAGGGTTAAGCAGATTGACAACCCCCGTGAGACAGAGAGTCAGTTTATCAATAGCCGAAGAAACAATGACATCAATTGCTCCCGAAGAGGCACTCTCTCTACAACATTCTTCAAAGCTTATCTGCCGTCCGGTCTTTTTTGCCACTTCTTTGACAATCGCCGCAGTGCTGGCATAATTCTCGATACAGCCGGGGATTGAGCAGTCACATTTAGCGCCATTGTAATCGATGGACATATGTCCAAGTTCGCTCCCCAGGCCATTGCTTTGCAGCAGGTGATTCCTCTGATAAATCCCGGCGCCAATTCCATCAGTAACACCTACAAACATAAATGACGAGTACTGCTCGGCAATGCCAAACAACTTTTCTGCTTTAGCGGCTGAATTATATTGATGATCAAGATATACCGGTAACTTATATCGGCTCTCCAGTACATTGGTAATTACTATTTTTGAAATTCCATAAAACCTGGGCGGACTAAGGATTAGCCCTTTCTTTACATCAAGCGGCCCGATTGATGCAACGCCAATGCCACAGATATTCTTTTCCTGCTCCAGTAAATCGTCGATTAAAGAGTAGATCACCTGTAGCCATTTATCGACATTAGTACTTTTAGATAACGTCACTGTTTTTTCAATGATGATTTTCAGATTCATGTCACACAAAATTGCTGAGCAGTATTCACGGGCAATTAGTACACCAATTATTTTCGGAGCTTTCGGCGAAATGCTAAGAAATACTGGGTTTTTCCCCCGTACCTTCTGCTCAATCATTTCGCCTTCAACAACAATATCATTGCTTAGAAATTCATCGATAATATTGGAAACTGACATTTTAGTCAGTTTACTGGCCTTAGCCAACTCCACTCTTGTATTGGCTTTTTCAGTTGCCAAAAGGCGGAGAATTTCCCCACGGTTGGTTCTTCTTATCTTCACTTTATATTTTCCCTCTTTATACCGGATAGCACCTGCTCCACAATACTTCTTATTTCCTGCTCAGAGACATTGTAATCCGTACCGTGCCCATTAGAACCAAATACTTTTATCTTTTTCAGGACTTCCTGCTTGATTGCTTCGATCTCGGCCGGGATCAAATCAATGATGCCCTTATCCATATAGGAGAATTCCCGCAGGGCGGCCTCCACTGCCCGGACATTTATGTCGGTAAAAACATTGATCTTACTGATACCACAGCTGACGGCCCTCTTAAAATCGTCATCGGTAAGCCCCGAGCCACCATGCAAAACCAGAGGTATGGAGATCGTTTTTTCAATTTCACAAATGCGGTTGAAATCAAGTTTTGGAGGCAGCGTATATGTACCATGAGCCGTACCAACGGCAATTGCCAGAGCATCGACACCAGTTTTCTCGACAAAGTCTTTGGCAACTAAAGGATCAGTATAGAAATCCTCCGGGTTCTGCAATTGGCTGCCTCCTTCTGCAGATCCACCATTGTCTCCGACATGTCCTAACTCGGCTTCAATCGTAGCATTATAGCTGTGAGCAATCTGTGCCATCTCTTTGGTCTTACGCACATTTTCTTCGTAACTGTCTAATGAGCAGTCATACATAATTGAGGAAAATCCCAGATCCAGAGCCTCAAGACAAGTTTCCCTGGTCAGGCCATGATCCAAATGTATAACTACAGGGACACTGGCTTTTCTAGCCATCGGAATCAAATAATAAGAGACCTCCTCAAGTGGTCCGTAAGGCAGCAACACTTCTGCCGTGCCCATAATTACAGGTGATTTTTTTTCTTCAGCTGCACAAATGATCCCTCGAGCTAATTCCAGATTAACTGCATTGAATAAGCCTACTGCATATTTTTTCTTTTTTGCCGGTATCAATACATCATTTAAATTTACTAACATTTGTCCTCCTTTTTCCTTTAAATTTAAAATTACTTCGATTACCAGGTGGGTCGCTTTACTCAAGGGAAATCCCTTGTACGCTATCCTTAGTGGTTTCTCTTTTGGTGATACTCCTGGGACTGGTACTTTCTATGACTTTTTTCCCCGCATGTGGGACTCTGGCTCCAACAACCTTTCTCCAAAAGAAAGGTTCCCTAAACCAAAGTTAAAAAGGGGAAGAAGAAAGGGGACAAAGCACCTGCCGACACAAAGTCTATTTCTTCCAGGCTGCTCCCTTTTCTGAAAAGGCATCCCATTACACCTAACCATGCCTTTTCTCTTACCTTTCGTCTTTACAATCAGCAGTTCCTGATGCGTTCCCTCTCTTGCGGTCTTATGGATGATAGCCCCGCTATGTCTATTTCTTATGCACAAAAATATCTTCTTTTACTCCTAAACTGCCAGTATTCAATTTTCAATCTGCATTGGAATTAGATGATTCTAATTCCGAGAACTTATTTTTGTTAACTTTTGCTATTTTCTTAGTCCGTATTGCATATATAACTGTTGTACCTCAGCCAGACTCTTCATACCAGAAACCGAATCTATGGCCGACAAATTGGCAGCTGCAGCAGTATTAGCTATCTTAAGAGCCTCTTCCATACTCCTTTTCTGGTACAGACTCAGCAGCATCCCTGCACAAAAAGCATCACCTGCTCCCACGCTTCCTTTGATGTAATCACTTGGCAGACTCAAGGATGGGCAGTAATAATACTGCCTTTTATTGTTCATGGCCCAAGCACCCTCAGGAGCATGGATAATGACCCAATCTCTGACTCCCAGATCAAGAATCTTTTCTCCAGCTGCCCACAATGCCTCATCATCAATCTTCTGTAAACATCCACGAATCACAAGGCCCGTGATTTTGCCGGCTTCAATCTCATTAATAATCAGATAGTTGAGATATTTAAGACTTGGTGTGACGATTTTGGCAAAACGATCTCCTTCTTCACTGACCACGTCCATCGAAGTTGCAATACCCTTCTTCTGGATCCTGTGCAGCACACGTGCCATCACAGTTCCATAGTACTCGTCTTCAGCATCAAGTTCATCCAGTAAAAGAGCATATCCAATATGAAAAATTCCTTCATACAGACGGTCATATGGGATATCCCCGGCTGTTAACAAACGATTAGCGCCCCGAGCCTGAAAGAAAGTTCGGTCACCACCTTTTTCTTCAGTCATCACATCTGTAAAGGAAGTATAAGAATCGTCCGTTTCCTTTACATCTGAAATATCAATCTTTCTTCTCTTCAACTCGTTTTTCAAGTATCTGCCATCCTCATCTCTTCCAATCATACCGATACATTTGAGCGGCAGTGTATCATCAAGTGCTGCTAGATCACACAACGTATTAGGTACACACCCACCCACGCTCTTCGAAATATCCGAGATATTGCACAGCATACCTTTCTGTGCGTAAACGTCGATTTTTTTGACGTAATCAACAAGCATACTGCCAGCGATATTGATTCCTCTCTTGTTCATCTGTTCCCTCCTTACATGGCATAACTCCTTCCTTATAAATATTAGTAAAACACCTTTACAATTAAATGTCAATATCCTCAAAAACTTTTTCAGGGAACTACGGATTTTGATTGTCAAAAATGGGAATACAAACTAAGAAATGTCAATGTTTTTCTTACTAAATCCCAATTATAATTATACAAAAAATACCCATCTGTAAATTTTCATTACAGTTGGATATTTTCTTATATAATTCTATATTTTCTGGCCTAATTCTTTAATTTATCCTCAAAAATCTCCACAATAGTCTTTTCCGTCCCTGTCATTCCAGGCGATGCGATTAGTCCCATATTTCTCATGGTCTCTTCCGGAGTCTTTCCGTTGATTCCATGTACATCACAGATATAGATCCCGTTCATTGCAAAATCTACTGATTTATACGCAGCATCTACAGCGGCAATTCCTTTCATGGTACATCCTTGATTTCCACCATCGCAAATCATTCCAGTAATGCTGCTTGCCATGTTATTCAGTGTATGTGCCATTATCTCCACTGTGCCGCCGCGCAGATACACGAGTGCACATGCCATACCGGATCCTGCAGCGATCGCGCATCCACAGAATGCGGATAATCTTCCGGAATATTCTTTGATAAACATACAGACCAGATAGCTCAGCGCAGTTGCGCGGAGGAGTTTCTCTTCTGTATAACCATTCACTTTATATGCCGCATACAGAGGTATAGTCGCTTCAATAAAGATTCTGCTTGTAATCCCACTCAATTCAACTGTAATTTTCCCTTCATCTATCAGTCTTTGTGCTTCTGTATTATCCGCCTCTTTCACATCAGCCAGAGCCTCCAAACCCTTCTCTGCATTTCCGGCAACATATCCAAGGGCGGTTGAAAATTCATTTCCTCCTCTGCCAAATTTAATTCATTTATTTTTTTTCTCGCGGACTATTTTGCCATCTTTTCCCTCGAATGTCCTGTCCCAGCCCGTGATACATGTGACAAGCATAACTACCCAGACCGCCCAGCTATAAAATGCGGTAAATATCGTATCGGAAACCGGTGCCAGGTTATCTCCGAAAGCTGCTCCAGATAAAATTGCTCCTGCCAGAACTGCCGATTGTGAGCCTAACAGGATTCCTGCCGGATACAGCATAAAACTCATGGTAGAAATGGTACCAAAACCGGAACCCGTCGCCATTGCGAAGATTGCCGCAAATACAAATGCCGCACCGCTTACACTCAATTTCACGCTCAGCCCTACAAGACCTTCCACGATATGCCCGCTTTATAAGATATCTTTAATGGGATTATTAAGTCATATGTATTCAAATATGTGTTATATTCTAGATTGATAAGATATTTATCTGATAAAAATTTTGAGGGTGAAACATTTGAACATTAAAAATAGTGCAAATCACATAAAATATCAAGCTTTACACAATATATAATGGTCTCATAATTTAAGACACTTTTTCGGACAGATTTTAATGAATCTGATATACTAAAACCAGTATGAAAGAAAGGATTCATTGCTATGTCCAGACAAAGAAGAAACTTTAGTGCTAAATTTAAATCAGACCTTGTAATCGAGCTGCTTAAGGGCGAGAAAGATCTCAATACCTTAGCAACTGAAAATAATATCCAGCCAAATCTACTCCGCAACTGGAAAAAAGAATTCCTTAACAATGCTTCTGCAATATTCGACGACAAACGTGAGGAAAACTTCAAAGACAAGCTTGCCGAAGAACGCAAGGAGAAAGCGGAGTATGCCAAAAAGGTTGGTCAGTTAACCATGCAGGTTGACTGGCTGAAAAAAAAATCTGAAGAACTTTGTGGACCTGACTACGAGAGTAAGTTTAGTCCAAAACCTTTTGACGACTAAAGAAATACCTGCTTCTGTTGGTGCAAAGCTTCTTGATATCAATCGCACAAGCATTTATTACAAGGGCAATCCAGTATCAGAAGAAGAATTGACGTGTAAAGAGATTATTGATCATCTTCACACCGAAAATCCGACCTGGGGTACAAGACAAATGTCTGCACAGCTCAAAGCACGTGGATACCTTGTAGGTCGCCGCAAGGCACGTCGCTACATGAATGAAATGGACATCTTTCCAATTTATCCAAAGATGAACCTATCAAAACGAATGCAGCAGGCAAAGGTATGCCCTTATCTTCTTCGTAACGCCGTCATAGATGCGCCAAATCAGGCATGGTCTATTGACATTACATATATTCCGATCAGACACGGATTCTTGTATCTGACTGCTATAATTGACTGGCACAGCCGCTGTATTGTTGGCTGGGAAGTCGATGATACTCTTGATACCAGAATGGTTATCAACGCCTTGAAAAAGGCCTTCAAAGTGGCTAAGCCGCAAATCCTGAATTCAGATCAGGGCTGCCAGTTTACAAGCCAACAATACATTGACTTCGTAAAACAAAACGGAATTCGACAGAGCATGGACGGTAAGAGCAGATGGGCTGATAACATCATGATTGAGCGATGGTTCCGCAGCTTCAAGTATGAGGAAGCTTATCTGACACAGTACAATAACATCAAGGAAGCCAGATCCGCTATTGGGCGATATATCCACACTTATAACTTTGAACGACGTCATTCTGCACTTGATTATCAAATACCGGCTGAATGCTACTATCCGGCAATGCTATTGCCATATGTAGCTTAATGCATATTTGGATCTGGAGAGTGTTCCACTATTCTCCCCCTGTTCCTTGTCACTTATCAACCATATCAGTTCATTATAAAAATCTTAAATTTTTGTCTTGACAACTGAGCCACTATA
>ENA-UOOI01001448-UOOI01001448.1-fermentation-metagenome-genome-assembly--contig:-NODE-1448-length-24707-cov-115.412583_pt1 | contig 24707 bp, 28 predicted proteins | sample MGYA00245779_ERZ724027 | MGnify/ENA primary metagenome ERZ724027 (study PRJEB28704, sample SAMN03018318) | fermentation metagenome | biome: anthropogenic terrestrial biome; feature: soil...
AGCCTTCATCCACTACCCTAAAGGGATAGTGGTTTTCGGCTAAGACTTTATAAATTTAGAAGAAATATTATGTTTTTATATAGGTGAAAAGTAAAATATAAAAAGAGGTAAATTTTAAATGCCTAAAAATAAAGAGGATAAACCTACATATTATCTTAAATGTGAAAAATGTAAAAATGATTGCAAAAGGGAAATGGTTACGGAATCAGAATTATTCTATTGCCCAAAATATAATACAATTAAAAAATAGTAAACACCTCTTCTCAATATAATATATAGGCAGGGGATTTTGCCCTTGCCTTATTGTTTAAAAAATATAAAAGTGAAAGGAACGGTTGTATGGCTGAAGATAATCTAGTATTAGATACTAATATATTCATGGAAGATTGTAGTTGTTTATTAGAAGATTTAAAAGATTATAAACTAATTTTGTCAAGTGTAGTTTTAGAGGAATTAGATCATTTAAAAAATGATGAAGTTAGAGGGTATAAAGCAAGAAATGGATTAAGATTTATTGATAAAAATTTAGATAAATTTAATTTTATTATACATAATCAAATTACTACAATAAATGGTATGGATGAAAGAAAGAATGACAATTTGATACTAGATTTAGCAGCTCAAATGAAATGTTCAATATGTACCAATGATAGAGCAATTAAAATTAAAGCTAAATTACTTGGTATTCCATATGTAGAATTACAGAATAAAAATACTGATATATATAAAGGTTATAAAGAAGTTACCATGGAAGATATAGAACTTGCATGGTGGTATGAAAGTGAAATAAAAGTAAATAAGTGGGATTTATTACCCAATGAATATTTAGTCATTAAAGATGAAGCAGGAGAAATATGTGATAAACAGAAATGGACTGAAAATGGTTTTGTACCTGTAAAATATAAAACTATTGAGAATAAATTTACAGGTAAGATTAAACCAAGAAATATGCAACAAGAATTATTGTTTGATATGCTTCAAGATGATAATAGTAAAATAAAATTAACTACAGGTTCGTTCGGAACTGGAAAAGACTTCACCATGTTATCAGATGCTTTAAATAAAATAGAAAGAGGCAAATATAATAAGATAATTTGGATAAGAAATACATGGGGGGTTAAAAATAGTAAAGATATAGGCTTTTTGCCTGGAAACTCTATGGAAAAGTTAATGCCTTATGCAATGGTTTTAAGTGATATTGTTGGTGGTCAATATGGAATGGAGTATTTGTTAAATAATCAACAATTAGAATTGCAACATTTATCAACTATAAGAGGTAGAAATTTTAACAATGCTATATTGTATTGTACAGAAGCTGAAAATCTGACTAAGGAACATATTCAGATAATATTAAGTCGTCTTGGTCAAAATTCATGCTTATATATAAATGGTGATTATAAACAATCTGATGATAAATTATTTGAGTCCAACAGTGGAATAAACTGTATGATAGATAAATTAAAAGGTAATCCATTATTTGGATATGTAGAATTGAAAAAGACAGAAAGAAGCAAAGTGGCAAATTTGGCTAGTTTGTTAGATTAAAAGAAATAAGACAGGAATAAGGTTAATAGACTATTATTGAACAAAAATTTATATGTTTTTAGCGGGTAGATGCCTGCACCTACTCGTATTTTTTATTTTAAATATAAATATTTTTAATTTTAAGGAGGATTTTTTTATGAGTTATTTCTCAAATTTTGATGATTTTGACAATGATTTTCAAGAATTAGAGGGATGGTTTGGTAAACCAAGACATTTAGTTTTTAACGTAAAGAATAAAGATGTACTTCCGAGCTTCTGGGAAAAAACTAAAAATGGTTATAAGTGTACCTGTAGAACTGTAGGAATTAATCCTGATAATGTAAAGGTAGAATTAAAAGATGATTGCATCCATATAGAGGGTAAAACTACTATGGATATGTATGATTATTCAACAAGTATGGATTTGCCGTTAACAGAAGATGTAATTAATAATATTAAAGATATTAAATATAAATCTAAGAATGGCATAACAATAATATATGTCAATTTAGATCGACCTGAGAGAAAAAAGATTAATATAGAGAAAATATAATGATTTAGATAAAACAGAAATTTTATTTTCAAATGCTTGTCGCTTAAATTAGCAGGCGACTAATAAGTTACAATATACTTAGCGGAAAGCCCACTGCTTTAGCTGTGGGATGAACGCTTATACAATAATATATGTCTTGAAACGGGCGTTATGCTATCGCTAATGGTGTCATAGGATACTTTGATAGTGAAAGTCTTAGGAAAAATAATTAGTCTTTATGTCATTCGTGATATATTGGAAGTTATTTAGTACCTAAGAACCCCATGCCTTTAGGCGTGGGAGTTTCAGTGATATAATAAACGCTACTTGGTATGCGTTAATAAATAGCCAAGTTCAAATATTAATGTTGAGTGTTCCACCACTTTAAGAGAGGAATTTATTATTAAGTATTCCGCCACTTCAAGAGCGGAATTTAGTGTAACAAAAATGCTACTTCCGAAGTGGAGTAGTTGTATATATCTAAAAAAGTATTTAGCATCTTAATAGAAGATGCACAAAAAATAATGAGAGCAAGTAAAACAAATAATATTTAAGGAGATTTATCTTGCTCTCATCATACATATTAACTACCTTAATTAATATAACACTATATATATTATATTGCAACAGGGAATATATAGAAAAACAACGAGGGTGAGAAAATAATTATTAGCTATTCTATTCCTGTACGCAGGATAGAAGTTCATCTCACCCTCATAATTAAATAGAACCCCACAAGTTTGTTGCGGTTATAGGCTACGGCAAACCTGTGGCACTTCAAGAGACAAAGTACACGTCTCACCGCAGTGTGGGCAAGTGGAGTAACCATAGTGGCACTGCAAATATAGGGGTGTGAAACTTAAAGGCAAAAGGCTTGCCGACAGTCTCCAAAACTGTTGTTAAAGGGTTCGATTCCTTCCATCCCTGCCATAATAATTATTTTAGGATGTGTTTTTAGTCAAATGACAAAAAAATTAACAAATAAAAATATAAAAGAAATAAAAATAGATTTAGAAAAGCAACCGCAAATAAAAAATAATGCGGTTATTTTCTTAAAGGAGAGAAAATTAATTAAGCAAACGGATTATTTTTTGTTTTAGGAGAAAATATGGAGAATAATTTAATTAGAAAAGAAAACGAGAGTTTATTTAATTATTATAAGAGAATAACTCTAAACAAAAAAGTTTATGATGCAGATTATGTCGAATGGGGAGAAGCCTTATTGGGAACAAAAGGTGCTTATTCTTCTGATAATTATAGAAAAGCATATTATGTATTATTAAAAATGTTTCAAAATTTGGATGAAGAAAAAGTCGATAATGTTGATGATGATACTTTAATTAATGAAATAAGAAATACTATTGGCGAATTAGATATAAAGAAACAAGAAGTCAGAAATAAAACTAATAAATTGAATAAAATTAAACAAGAGTTTGTAAAAAGTATAGAAATTACAGATGATTTAAAAGAATATATGGATGAACATAATTTTAAGGTAGAAATACCTGAATATTGTTATGAAGAAATGCAAGATATAAATGAAGATTATGCAATGATATTGAATATAAGTGATTGGCATATAGGTTGTGTAATAAATAATTGTAGGGGTAACTCCTATAATTATGCTATTGCAAAAGAAAGAGTAGATAAGTTAATAAACGAGTGTTATAAATATATGGAAATGTATAATATAAAAAAGATATATGTAGTAAATAATGGTGATATTATAGAACATAATAGTATTAGAAAAACACAAAATCAGTATTGTGAATTTAATCAATCAGAACAAATTAATAAAGCTATTGATTTAATTTATTATTTAATTGTTGCTTTGTGTAAATATTGTTATGTTGAATATGATTCATTAGCGGGTAATCATGATCGTATGAATGGCGATTATACAGCCAATTACGATGGTGATAATGCTGATAATATAATTACAAGGCAACTATTAAGATATAATGAGATTAGTGGTAATAAAAGAGTAAAAATTATTAATAGAAATCATACTGATAAGGAAATTATTAAATACATAAACGGTTTAAAATGCAAGTTCATTCATGGTGATATTCAAAAGAATAAAGATGGTAAGGTTATTCTTAAAAACGAAATATCAATGGATAATGACTTTTGTGATGTTTTGTTTCAGGGACATTGGCACAATTTTAAGTTAGAAAGTGAAAACAATGGTCGATATGTAATAACTACAGGATGCCTTAGTGGATTCAATGACTTTTCTAAAAGATTTGGATGCTCAACAGTAGCAAGCCAAACAATAGTTATTGTTGGAAATAAAAATATCGAGTTAATCAAGGATGTGCAACTAAATTAAAATATAAAAGAAAGGCAAAAGGTAATGCTTATGAAATTATTTGTATTAGGTTTACTTTTAGGTGTTTCAATACCATACATATTACAATCATTAGATTTGTTAATTGGCTATTTAACTAATAAATATACATTAAATGCAACCAAAGTACAAAAACAAATTGATGAATTAATTCCGCCTCAACAGGAATATGAGGTAAAGGAACCTTGTGTTGGATTCAAACTTCAAGAGCCTAAAGAAGAAGAATATAGCGAAGATAAGAAATAATTAAAATATAATAAAAGGAGAATTTTATGAATAGAAGTTTCCAAACACACAAACAAATGATTGATTATATAAAAAAAATGCTAAGTTTTGAACCAAATGTTAGTATAATTGTAAAAGAGGATGATTTGGATGAAATAATTAGCACAATAGATATTAATGAAGTGAATTATTCGCTTGAGAAAAATCCAGATAACTATATATATTTAATTGATAAGTTTACTAATAGTAATCAATATAAACCATTAATATATATACAATCCATTACTTGGGACAATAATCATGAAATTGAAACTACAATTAAAAATGATTATATAATAGTTGATTATGATATAATTGATAAGTCATTCCTTTCAAAAAGGTATGTAGATTCAATTATAGCAGATAAAGAATTGATATTTGTTAATTATGAATATGAAGATTGGGAAAAAAATGAGGATAATAATTGTAAAGTATATGAAAACAATGATAAAAATAAAGATAGATTTTGTAATGAATATAATGGATGTGAAGAAGTTGATACTACAACTTTAGATGACATCATAAATGAGTATATCTTATCTGATGAGGAAGCATTAATAATGTGTCAATAACCACACGCTTAAAAGCGTGGGCTTGTAAGAGCCTATATTGACCAGATTAAGTGTTGAAATAAGCACTACGATATTATTGTCATGACACCTACAAATGCTCACCCAGTTTGTAGCAACTGTCAATTAATATTAAACAATTCTAATTGGTAGGAATAGTGTATTAATTGTAAAAAGCAATAATATCATTATCGAGGGTGGTAGTATAACTACGTTACCGTTGATTTGTCAACGAGAAAGGAGAAAATCCTTATGGTATTTGTATTAAATAAAAATAAAAAACCTTTAAGTCCTTGTAGCAACGCAGTAGCAAGAAAGTTATTAAAACAAGGTAAGGCAGTAATTCACAAACGTTATCCTTTTACTATTAGACTTAAGGAATTAAAGACAGAACCTACAAAAAATGAAGAATATCACAAACAAGAATACAGGTTAAAAATTGATTATGGCTCACGCTATACTGGATTAGCGATACTTAATAAAAATAATGTACTTTGGTTAGCACAATTACATCATAAAACAGATATTAAAAGTAAATTAGATGCAAGGCGTGGGCACAGAAGGTTTAGAAGAAATAAATTAAGGTACAGGAAACCAAGATTCCTAAATAGGAAAAGAAAAGAAGGATGGATTCCTCCAAGCTTACAAAGTAGAGTTGATAATATTCAATCATGGGTTAATAAATTACAAAAATTAATACCACTAACTGATATATCATATGAAAATTGTAAATTTGATACACAACTTTTGAATAATCCCGATATCAATAGCGTTGAATATCAGCAAGGCACTTTATATGGATATGAAGTAAGAGAATATTTATTAGAAAAATTTAATAGAAAGTGCATATATTGCGGTAAAGACAATGTACCTTTAGAAATAGAACATATAATACCGAAAAGTCGTGGTGGCACAAATAGAATAGATAATTTAGGAATTGCTTGTCATGAATGTAATCAAAGAAAAGACAATATGACAGCAGAAGAATTTGGTTATCCTAATATTCAAAAACAAGTAAAGCAATCATTAAAAGATAGTAGTATTATCAATTCTACAAGGTGGAAAGTATATGATGTGCTTTGTAATACAGGGTTAAATGTCGAATGTGGTACAGGAGCAAGAACTAAAATGAATAGAATTAACTTGGGGTTGTCCAAAGACCACCATTACGATGCTTGCTGTATAGGTCAAAGTACACCTAAAGAATTATATTTTAAAACTAATGAAGTTTTATATATAAAAAATATTGGAAGAGGATTATATCAAAGAACTAATTTAGATAAATATGGATTTCCAAGAGGATATCTACCAAGACAAAAATATTTCTTTGGATTTATGAGTGGGGATATTATCAAAGCGGTAGTACCTAAAGGAAAGAAAAAAGGTGTTTATTTTGGAAGTGCAGCTTGTAGGAGTACAGGAAGTTTTAATATTAATTTATTAAAAAGGAGAATACAAGGTATCAACTACAAGTATATGAAAATAATACAAAAATCTGATGGGTACAAATATAATTTAGGAAGGAGAGAAATACAGAGTCAAAATTCCTCCCACAGCTAAAGCAGTGGGCTTCCTTTTGACGCTTGTGTGAAATTTATGAGGAGGAGAATATTGTTTGAGTAAAGATAAATATAAGAATAATGTGGAAGATGAAGAAATAGTGGAATTTCTCGTGGAAAAAGTAAGAAATTTCAAGAATGATAAAAAAGATATGAAGATGAATTATTAAAATTTGTAGCAAATATATATAGTATAGCGTACGAAGATGGTATAAGATCACTTTTGCTTTCAGAAAAGGAAAATATCGAGAAAGCATTGGAGGAGTAATATAATTAAATGGTTTCACATATTGATTATCACAATTGTGATAAATTTAATTGTTTTGATTGTGAAGAATATAACAAATGTTACGGTATAGAAGAAAATGAAAATATAAAGAATATGGCAAGAGAAAGAAGAGAATTAAAAGCAAAGAAGAAAAAGGATAAAGATAAGGATAATGCAGTAAAAGAATAGTTTTAATTATATAATCACCCACTCTTGGAATTATATTATTTATATTTATCATAAGAGAGTGGGTGGATATATGAGTAAAAAAAAGAAGGGGATTATGATATAGTGAAAAGATATTGTACTATAGAAGAATCTTTAATTAAAAGTTTAAAACAAATGAGAACTATTAGAAATAGTAGAATTAGAGCAAAAACATGAGATGAATTCAAGAAAGAGTTTCAGAAAAAGTAAAATATAAATAAGGTGTTTTCATCAAAAATGACGATAATTAAATATAAAGTTTATTAAATAAATATATTAAAAGAGTATTATCCATATATGAGTAATGAAGAATTATTTAATATATATTTTAACCTAACATAGCAAGAATTCTCCCATCCTCTTTAGGTGGGAGATGAATTGCAGTCATTGACATTCTTGTGAAATGGTAGTATTCTATAATTAGAAGTAATCAGTAATATACCATAGAGAGCAGGAATATCAATGGAATTAGACAGCAATAATCATTCAGTATTCTTGATGTATTATCATCTTATATTAGTAATAAAATACAGAAGAAAAGTAATAGATAATGATATATCAAATAGGCTAAAAGAAATATTTGAGTATATACAGCCAGATTATAATATAACATTACAAGAATGGAATCATGATAAAGATCATGTACATATATTATTCAAGGCACAGCCCAATACAGAAATAAGTAAGTTTATTAATGCTTATAAAAGTGCTTCATCAAGACTTATAAAGAAAAAATTTCCACAAATACGAAAGCAGTTATGGAAAGAATATTTTTGGTCAAGAAGTTATTGTTTATTAACTTCTGGTGGAGCACCAATAGAAGTAATAAAAAAATATATTGAAAATCAAGGAATGAAAAGTAGGTGAAAATATTGAACAAGGCTTATAAATTCAGATTATATCCCAACCAAGAGCAATCTACATTAATTAGTAAGACTTTTGGTTGTGTAAGATTTGTATATAATAAAATGCTGGCAGAACGCAAAGATACTTATAATAAATATAAAGATAATAAAACAGAATTAAAAAAGCAAAAACTACCCACTCCAGCAAAATATAAAGATGAATTTCTTTGGTTAAAAGAAGTAGATAGTTTGGCTTTAGCAAATGCACAATTAAATTTACAGTCGGCATATAATAAATTTTTTAGAGAACATAAAGGATTTCCTAAATTCAAAAGCAAGAAACATCCAATACAGTCTTATACAACAAACAATCAGGGTGGCAATATAAGAATTAAAGATAATAAAATTAAGTTACCGAAAATTGGTTGGGTAAGATGTAAAGTTCACAGACAAATAGCAGAAAATGAAATTATAAAGTCTTGTACAATATCAAGGACACCTACTGGTAAATATTATGTAAGTATATTAGTGGAATACGATAAAGAAATACAGCCAATACAGGTTGATAAGAATAACATTTTAGGATTGGATATGGATATGAAAAATTTGTATACCGATAGCCAAGGTATAAAAGCTGAGTACCCGAGGTTCTATCGTAAAATGTTAGATAAATTGGTAGTAGAAGAACGTAAATTATCAAGATGTAAATTAGGTAGTAATAATAGAAATAAACAGAGAATAAAAGTAGCAAAACTCCATGAGAAGGTTGCTAATCAAAGGAAAGATTTCCTCCATAAATTATCAAAACAATTAGCAGATAATTATGATGCTGTTGTAATTGAGGATTTGAATATGCAAGGCATGAGTCAAACATTAAATTTAGGCAAAAGTGTTGCAGATAATGGATGGGGAATGTTTACGACAATGCTTAAATATAAACTGGAATGGCAGGGAAAACAATTAGTAAAAGTTGATAAATGGTTTCCATCTTCTCAATTATGTAGTGACTGTGGTTTTCAGAATCCAGAAACAAAGGATTTATCAGTAAGAGAATGGATATGTCCTAATTGCGGAGAGAAACATAATAGAGACCACAATGCCGCTATAAATATAAAAAATGAAGGAATAAGAATGTTATTTGCATAAATGATATAAAGAACCGTAGGGACTACGGGGATAGCTTGATAAATTTGCTGACAATAGTTGGCATTACCCAAGAAGCTCACACCTCTAAGCGTAGCGTAGGTGGGAGTAGTTCACGAAATAATAAATTAGTAATAATAAAAGACAAATATAATATAGGTTATTAAAGGAGTTGAAAATATGGCAACAAGTATAGATTCAACAAGTAACAATAAAATTCAATGTACTTGTTGTGGAAGGTCGAAAGAAAAAAGACAATTTTATAAAAGCTATAGTGATATACATTCTTTAGGTGTATTACCTTATTGTAAGGACTGTATAAAAGAATTATCTATGGAAAATGGTGAAATAAACCTTGAAAAATTTAAAAATATATTACAACAACTTGATAGACCATTTTTATATGATGTTTTTAATGCATCTGTTAAATCTGGAGGAGATATAATAGGTAAATATTTTAGAATGATTTCAATGAAACAATATAGGAATTTAACATGGAGGGATAGTGTATTTCAGGGTATAGAAAATAGTATTCAAGAAAATTTTGATAAAAAATTAAATATAAAGGATAAGAATGACTTAGATGCATTAATGGAGAAATGGGGTTATGGATATTCAGAAAATGAATATTATTTATTTGAAAAAAAATACTCATTTTTAAAAAATAATTATTCAGAAAAAACAAATATGCATATAGAAGCTTTAACAACTTATATAAGATATAGGGTAAAAGAAGAAATGGCAACGGCTAGAGGTGATGTAAAAGAAGCAAAAGCATGGGGGGAATTAGCGAGTAAGGCTGCACAGGATGCAAAAATTAATCCATCTCAATTAAGTAAAGCAGACTTATCGGATGGATTATCAACATTTTCTGAATTATCACAAGCTATTGAATCAGAAGTAGATATAATTCCTATATTACCAAAATTTAAATTTAGACCAAATGATGCTTTAGATTTTAATATTTGGTGCTATGTAAATTATATAAGAGATTTAAAAGGATTACCTCCTTGCAAATATGAAGAATTATATGCATTTTATGACAAAAGGAAGAAAGATTATATTGATCAATATGGAGATCCATATGGAATTTTTGACGGTGATCCTACTGAAAAAAATAGAGATAAAATAAAAAAATTTATTAAAGAGGATGGCGATAAGTAATGCCATCTTTTTCTAATTTCCAAAGTGATAATGCAAAATACACGAGTAAAGAAGGTAGGAATAATTATAATCCTGCATTTAATAGTTCTATAGAGGCAAAAGGTAAAGAAGAATATAGTCAGTTAAAAAGTAATTTAGATAAATATATAGATTTTTTGTCATGGGCTAGGTAAGAAAATATTTTTGTGCTAAATAAAATATATGAACAAGGAGTGATTAATGTGTCAGATGTGAACATTAATAAAAAAGGATGGAAATATAAATGGGAAGAATAGGAAGATGAGATAATTAAAAAATACTATCCAGCCAATGGCTATTTAAAAGTATTAGAGTTTTTACCAAATAGGAACAAGCAAGGAATACAATCAAGAGCAAGTAGATTAGGAATTTCTTATTTGACATATAATGAAAATTATTTTTCAAATATTGATACTGCTAATAAGTCTTATTGGCTTGGCTTTATATTTACAGATGGATATGTTACAACCGAAAACAGATGGGGAATGGAAATATGTTTAGATGACATATATCATATGAAAAACTTTATGAAAGAATTAAGTTGTAATATAAATATTAAAACAAGAATAAGAAATAAGTTTGATAAAGAAATAAAATCATGTAGTTTTCAAATTAAAAACAAAAAAATGTATGAAGATTTGATACATTGTGGAGTAATACCTAATAAAACAGATATGCTGAAATTCCCATTCAATAATATTTTGTTAAAAAAATATTATCATGATTTTATAAGAGGTCTATTTGATGGCGACGGTTCATTTGTATTTTATTCATATGAACATATTCGCAAGGATAGAAATAATAAAAAATATAATAGAATAGTAAAAGAAATATCTTTTGTATGTAAGTCAGAATCTTTTATTAAAGATTTAAAAGATATTATATACAAAGAATGTGGTGCAAATTTTGCTCTAAAGTACAACCCCAAAAATAACTTGCCCACATTAAGATTATCAAAATCTGATGATATGATAAAATTTATAAATTATATATATAGTGATGTTAATAATAGTGATTTTTTAAAAAGAAAATATTTAAAAGCACAAGAAATATTAAGATATTGCCTCGCATAATAGTAATATTATGTTGTAATCTTGTGAACCTAGAAATCTAGGGTGTATATCTAACGTATAGTGTACCATAGGAAATGATGGTTAATAGATATGCTAACAGGGAAACCTAAACACTCAAGTGCATGGTAATCCTGTGCCAAGCTTGTAGAGAAATCTACTCGAAGGTCAAACGACTATCCCGTAGCTGGGAGTAGGTTTAAGGCGAAATTCCTTATTCCGAAGTGCAAGACATCTTAACAAGTAATGTTGAAGATGAAGATATAGTCTGTACTATATGAAAATATAGAGGATACGTTTATCCTGATCTTTTTTTAGATTTAATTAAACCTAAGACTGGCGGAATAAAACTTCATTCAGACCAAAGAACATTTATGCGAATAGCTATGAGGTTTTTAAATATGTATGGTGTTTATCCAAGGGGTTGGGGAAAGACTTTTAATGAAGTAATAATAATGTTTATTGCTTGTGTTTTATATCCAGGAATTGAATTTGCATTAACGGCACAAACAAAAGAAAATGCAGCAGAATTATTAAAAAATAAATATAATGATATATTAAAAAAATATCCTTGGTTTAAGAATGAAATATATGAATCTAAGTTTTCTAAGAATGATGCAGAAATAACATTTCTTAATAATTCAAGAATTGATGTATTGGCTAATTCTCAATCATCTAAAGGTCAAAGAAGAAATATTATTATGATTGAAGAAAGTGCATTATTAGATGATTTTACATTTCAGGATGCCCTTCTTCCTATTGTAGAACATGGAAGAATAACAGTCGGTTCTTTGGCAATTATTAATCCAGAAGAACCAAGCCAAAAGATAAATTTTTATACAACAGCAGGATTTAGAGGGAGCGATGAATACGAACGTAATTTAAGAATGGTAGATGATATGATTAATTTAAATGGACAAATAGTAATAGGCTCAGACTGGCATTTAGGATGTTGGTATGGTAGAGGTTCAACTAAAAAACAAATAATGTATAAGAAAAGAAATATGTCTCCAATAGCTTTTGCACAAAATTATGAAAGTAAATGGGTTGGAAGTGTAGATGGTGCATTGGTTGATATATTAAAATTGCTTAAATTAAGAGTATTGCCAGCACCAGAATTGGAATGTCCAAAAGATAAAAACGGAAATTATGAATTATGTGAATATTGTTTTGGAATAGATGTAGCTAGGAGTAATAGTGATTCTAATAATAAAACTGTAATAGCTGTATTAAAAATTATTAGAAATGATAATGGTAGTATAAATGAAGTGCAATTAGTTAATATTATAGTTCCACCGAATGGATTAAATTATGAGGAACAAGCAATAGAGGTAAAAAAGATTTTTAAAAAATATGGAGGAAATATTGACTTAGTTAAATCTAGGGTTAAAGCTGTAATTGTTGATATTAATATTATTGGGCAGGGATTGTTGGAAGAATTATTAAAAGATAATTATGATCCAGTAACAAATGAAAAATTAGAATGTTGGGCTACTATTAATACTGATGATAAACCTAAAGTAATAAATTCACCTAATATTGTCTATGGATTAAAAGCACAGGGAATTAATGGTGATATAATTAGAATATTTATTGGATATATAGAATCTGGAAAATTAAAATTGGTAAGAAATTTAAGTGAGTCCGAAAAAGGAATAAATATTAATAATAAAGATACTATTGAAATAAAACAGGCATATAAACAAACAGATTATTTTATTGATGAAATATCAAATTTAAAATTAAGAAAAACACAAAATTCAGTAACAGTTGATCAAGTAGTAAGAAGAGTAGATAAAGATAGATATTCAGCCGTTGCAATGGGACTATACTATATAGATATGTTTTTGAATGAACAAGAAGATAATACTTATTCTGATGATGATGAAATTGTATATTTCTAAAGAGAGGAGGGATTGAATGGCACAACGTGGCAGACCTAAAAAACAACAAATTAATACTGAATTAGACTTTAATGCAAAGTCGGATAACTCCTATGAAGAAGCAATAATGACATATGTAGAAGGATTTGTAACTGATTTATTTAGTAGTGGTCAAATTAAAACTATATCGGAGAAAGATTTACAATCTTATTTTGCAAGTCCAGATACATATTATAAAGAGCTATCTGATTTAATGACGTATTATTATATTTCTGATGGTGACATTTATCAATTATATACATTGATACAAGTATTACCAACCTTAAATTATAAAATAAATGTATTAGAAATGAAATCACAGTATAAAAAGAATTTATTATTATGTAATAAAATGATGCAAAAAGTAAAATATAAACAATTAACAAGGGATTTACTTTCTCAAGAATGTACCAATGGAACTGTTGTTTGTACATGGATAGGAGATAAGAAAAATCCTTATTTGTTTGTGTTTGATAATTTAAAATATGTTTTTCCTAAATTTCGTAGACAAGGCGAATGGGTATGTATTGTTGATATGGCCTGGTTTAAAACAATGAAAGATGAAGAAAGAAATATATATTTTAATAATTTATCTCCATATGTTACAGAGCAAGATTACAATAATTATTTGGGTGATACTGTAGAAAATAGATATATTGAATTGCCTATAGATAGGACAACTTGTTTAAGAATTAATACAATTTATAGAAATCAAAGATTAGGCATACCTATGGGTACACAGGCTTTATTTGATAAATTACATAAACAAACATTAAGAAACCTTGAAAAATCAGTTTGTGAAAGAGTAATTAAAAATATAGTTGTTTTAAAAATAGGTAGTAAGGATAATCAAGAGTATTCAAATATGAAATTGCCTAAAGCAGTTAAACAAAAGATAACTGCAAGAGTAAAACAAGCATTAACACAAAATTTAGAGGGCAAAATTCCTGTAATCTCACTACCAGAATATACTGATATAGATTTTAATAGTATTGAAGGAATGGATGCATTAAAAAAGGATAAATTTGAAGGTATAAATAATGACATATCAAATGCAATAGGAGTTTCAAATGCTCTTACAAATGGTACTGGTGCGAACTTTGCTTCAGCAAAACTTAACCTTGATATTCTTTATAAACGAATAGGAATAATGCTTGAAGGAATTGAAGAAGTTTATAATAAATTATTTAGATTAATTTTGCCTAATGCAGTTAAAGAAGATTACAATATTGAATTTGATAAGGCTACACCATTAACAGTTAAAGAACAACTTGAAGTATTACAGAAGCTACATAGCGAAGGATTTGCTGTAAAACCTATTATTGATACTTTAAGTGGAATTGATTATCAAAGTTATCTTAATGATAGTTTCTATGAAATTGAAAAGTTGGGACTTAGAGATAGGATCATTCCTCCAATGAGTACATATACAATGAGTGGTAGGGATGATGATGGTGGTAGACCAATTGATGATAATAGCACTAATCCTAATACTGTGGGTAGTAAAGAAAATGGTGGAAATGATACACCGAGAGCAGGTGTTTAAATTGTTAGTAGCTAAAAATAGTCAAATGATTGTAATTTCATTAAATGGTAAAAGATTAATTATAAAAAAAGGTGATAAATTATTTGAAAAATTTAATAAAATGAGTAAGGAAGAAATTATTCAATGGTATCAAAATAGAAAATAATTTCTTTTTTTTATTTAGTTCAAGAAGGGTGGTGACAAAATGGAGAATAAACAAAAAAATGGATTATTTAGATCACAATTTAATAGTATTCAAATTTGTGATAATGATCCTTCTATTTTAAAAGGTAAGGTTATAGTACATGGTTTTGATGAATCTTGGAATGGGCAAGTAATCACAGAAGAGATTTGTGCTGAAAATATGAATACATTAATAGGAAAAAGAATTGTATGTAAATATATACCTGCCGAAGATAACGGTGGAGTGGATGCGATTGGAAGTCACGAAGAAAAAGAGGGTAAAAATAGGGATGGAGATCCTATTATAGTAACTGATACCATTGCTATAGGATTTATTGAAAATGCGTATATAGATGATTATACAAATGAAGATGGAATTACTAAAAGAGTTTTATGGGCAGATGTTGTTTTATGGAATGATGATAAATATGCAAATATTGTAGGGCTTTTGCAAGAATGGTTAAGTAGAAACATAAAAATACATATGTCTGTTGAGTATTTATATTGTAATTATAATGTTATTGAAGGTGTTGAATTTATTCAATCTCCAATAATTTATGTATCACACGCTTTGTTGAATTCAGAGCAAAGAGGTGATTGTGCAGAAATTTTACCTGCATATGATGAAGCTCAACTTAAATCACTGTCTTTAAATGAAAAAGAACAATGGAATAAAGCAATATCACAGTTAATTAAAAGTCAAAATTGGTCTAATATTGACATCAATATAAATAAAAATATAAAAAATAGTAAGGAGGATGATAAAATGGCAGAAAATCTATTATATAAAGCTTTATGTGAATTATCACATGGAGATATAAGAGAAAAAATTATGACAGCATTATCAAAAACTATGACTGCTGAAGAATTTAATTATGTTTGGGTTTCAAATTATGGAATTTATGATACATATTTTGTATATGAAAATTATGAAAATAATAAATATGTATATTATAAAGTACCATATACAAAAACTGAAACTGAAGTAACTGTTGACTTGACAAATAAAGTTTTAGTAGAAAGAGATGAGGTTTGGATAGAAGTTAGTGCAGTACAAGCATCTATAAATGAACTTAATACTAAAATTGTAGAAAGAGATAATACTATAACTTTACTTAATGAGACAGTTGCAAATTTAACTTCTGAAAATACAGAAGCTTCAAATAAATTAATAGTAGCTACTGATTCAATTGCTGAATTAAGTAAACAAGTTAATGAAATGAAACCTGTTGTTGAAAAGTTTAATAAAGAGAAATATGATGAAACATTAAATGCACAGAAAGCTAAATATGAAGAAAAGTTTATAGCCTTAAATGCAAAAGATAAATATGAATCTAAAGAAGTGCAAGAATTAATAGTTAAATCATTAAATGATGAAAAAGCTGCACTTTCATTAAATTTAATGCTTGTTGATTTAGTTAAACCAATAGAAAAGAAGGACAACAAAGTGCCTATTGAACCAGCAAAATCATTAAATAATTTAATCGAAACACAAGATGATTTTGAGAAAAGATATTTTGTATAATCAATATTATGCAAAATAATAAAACTAAAATATTAAAATTTTAAGGAGGAATAAATTATGGCAAGTGAATTTTTAAAAGCGTGTGGAAATACTTATGATCATGCAGTTGGGAATATCTCATCTTGGAATGTCAGAACTTTAGCAGATGGTGCTATTGTAGATTTAGCAGATATTGATAATTTTACATTAGTAGAATTAGGGTTTAATGGAGAAGGAGAAAGAATTTGTAAACAGTTATCAGATGCAAAAAAGAAAGGGTATTTAATTGCAGCACCAGAGAGAAGATATACAAATGCTGAACCAATGGTTAATTTTTATAATGCTGTTGGCGAAAGGGCAAGAATTATATTTTTAGATGAAGGATTTCATTTTGAATCTTCAGCATATTTACTAAATACAGGTGTAACTGAAATAAAGAATGGATATGTGGCACATTTTGATCCTGCAACAAAGAAATTTATAATTTCTAATCCTGCATCAGCTCATACTGATTATGCTACAGCAGTTGATAAGTTCTTAGTAGTTTCAAGTGAAAGTGATTTGGAATATCTTTGTGGTAAACCAGTTGTAAAATTTGAGAAAATGGCTTAATAAAAGTAAAATATAAAAAGGAGGAATTACATAATGGAACAATTAAAAACAAATGAAACTAAAAATTTAATGCTTAGAGTATATAATTCAAAAAAGATTGCAGATAAAGAACAGGTTAATAAAGATTATGACGATATAAAAGCACTTTGTAATAAGGTGTTTGGGGATGGAAGTGTTACTCCTGACCCATCATTACTTCATCAATTTAATAACATTATAGTACAAGCAGCAGATGAAATAGCAAGACCAATGGCAACTGATATGCTTGGATTACTTGCAGATTTTAGAACAGCAAAACCTGGAGATATTTATGCTTATACTATACCACAGAATCATAGGGCAACTATTAAATTTGCTGCAACTGGAACTGGAACTGATTTAACAAGAGTAGAAGGTGGAAAGAAAACTGTTGCAGTGCCACAAGCAATGCAGACTGGTTTCTATTATGAACCATTGTCTTTTGTTCAAGATTCAGTAGATGAATTTAATCTTCTTATTAATGATATAGCAAATGCAAAAATAAGATTATATTGGAAACAAATTTCAAAAGTTTTCCAAGCAGCTATATCTTCAACAAAAATACCTGCTACTAATGTTAAAACAGGTTCTGGATTAGTACTTGCAGATTTAGATAAAATAGCAGGAGTTATTCAACGTGTTGGATATGGTGGCAGACCTGTTTTAGTTGCAGATTCATTATTTATTGATTATTTTGCAGGCTTAATGGTTGCAGATGCAACTAAGTCAAAACTTTTAACTGATGGAGTTAAAGAAGAATTACTTTCAGCACTTAATATTACACAATTAGGAAAAATTACAGCAGTAAATCTTATAAATCCATTTATAGATGAAAGTAATACCAAAGTTGAATTACCTGTAAATGAAGGATATATGTTCTCAGGTACAGCTACAACTAAACCACTTGTAATAGTAGAATATGGTAATATGAGACAATTTACAGAACAGAATCCTGAAGATGAAAGAATTAAAATGATGTTAAAACAAGATTGTGCTATTGAAATGGTTGTAGGACAAAATGTTGGATATTTAAGGGATTCGTCTATAATTCTGTAATTAAAAATAATTGTAGATAGGGGAATATTTTCTCCTATCTATTTTAGATTTAATATAAAAATAAAGGAGAGAAATTTTAAAAATGGCAGATGTTAAATTAGGTAGATATAGAGTAATACCTTATACAGTTAGATGGGCTGGTAGGGTAACCCCTTTTGAATGGTCAGGTATGAAAGGTAATAAAGTAGATATAAAAACAGTACCGGAAGAATTAGTTCAATATCTTGAAATGAATACAACCTGTTTTAAAGATGGAGAATTAAAAATAATTGAAGATACTGAAGAAACTAAAGAAATAGTAGATAATCTTTCTGATAAAAAAGAATATATCGCTAATACATTATCGAGAGAAGATAGTATAAAACTTCTTAATGGTAATTATAAAAAATTAGAAAGTCAATTAAAAACAATGAATAAAGATTCTGTTGCAAATATGGTTGATATAGCAAAAGAAATAAAACTTGATAGTGCTACAAAACAAAAAATATTAGCAGATGCTTTAGGAGTACCTGTTGATATAGCATTTGAAGAAAATTAAAAATGAGGTGATAAAATGTCAACCTCATATGATACTATTTATAATAAATTTTTAGATATTTCAAAAACAGATAACAAAAATTTACCTACAACTGATGATGGTAAATATGGAATGATAACAACAGCAATTGACGCAGTTAATAATAGAGTTAGAACAGATTATACTTATGATAATGAATTAGAGCAAGTTAATGAAAATTTAAATAATGATATAATACTTTTAATTGCCAATTATATGCGGTTGTATTTTTTAGAAAACCAAAAGACATATTATGTAACTATGTTTAAACCTTTTATGAAAGAAATAGGCTTGTTACATTATAACACAGATATAAAAGCATATGAAACAGATATTTCTTTACAAAATGGTAAGATAGATGAAATAATTAAAAACATGGCTATTGATTATGAATAAGGAGGGGTAATAATATGAAAAATTATAATAATTATTATCCCTCACCTTATGAAAAAATTAAAAATGATAGTTTATTATTAACGGCTAAGCAAATTGAAATTGATGGGGAAATTTATAAAGTTGATGGGAAAGAATATCCATTAATTGTTGAGCATCATAGTAATCCTTTAACAGAGGTAAAAGAAGAAAGAAAAGTAATATGCTCTATAGACGTTCCTATCCATTGGGGAAGTATAATTGAAGATTTGACATTAAATGAAATGTATATAGTTATATCTGATATAGATGTCCATAATAATGTTTATAAAGAAACTAAGATGCAAAAAGCTAATAAAAATATTAAATGGCAGGATGAAACAGGTAAATTGTGTGAATGTCCTGCAATTAGTAAAGACTTTTCACTTTATACAGATGGAATACAAGAAGGTAAGCAAGTTACAACTTTTGATTCAAAAGTAAATATAACTGTACCACTTAATGCTGATACTTTGAAATTAGATGTAGGTAAGAAAATAATACTCACAAGAAGAGTATATGAAATTACTCTACCTAATGATTTTGAATTTACTAATTCTGATATGACAGCGGGAGTAATTAAAATTACAATGACGGTTACAGAAGGAAATTCAAAGGATGATTTTGAAGCGGGAATAGCAGATAATGTGCCGCATATTTATACTCTTGAAGCTATAGATGTATTAAGTTTAAAGAATGGCGACAATAATCAACTTAATGTAATTGTAAAAGATAATGATGTTATTGTAGAAAATCCGCAATTAATATACACATCTTCTGATACAAATATTGTAACAGTTTCTGCAACGGGTTTAATAACCGCTATAGCAAGCGGAACAGCTATTATTACAGTTGCTTATAAAAACACAAATAAAAAAATTAACGTAACGGTTGAAGATGAAGTAAAAAATAACTTTACATATTCCCTTGTCGGTGATATGCAACCCGATACTTCTATTAAGGCAAGCAGTTATACAGTTTATACCGCAAAGAAATTTAATAATGGTGTAGAAGTTGCTGATGCTAAGTTTGATTTTGAAGTAATTGCAGGAGATACACCATCAACTGCATATAAATTGACAATTAACAGTGATAAGGAATGTAGAATTGATGCAAAAGAATATGTATATGACATTATTTTAAGAGCAAAGGATAGAGACAAGGGTGATTGTATTGATAAAGAAATTAAATTAAAAGGTATGTGGTAAACTAATATATAAAAAAGGTGATTAAAATGAACGCAAGTTTAAAATTTAAATTTATAGGTCAAAACACTTTTAAATTATTACAGCCAATTGTTAAGAATCAAAATATATTAAGATATATAAAATATCTTGATAAAGATGATCCATTAGATAAAAAACTACCTGATATAGATATGAGAACAGATTTAATAACAGACGGAACAATTATTTTAACACCATTTGATAAAAATGTTTTAGCTAAAGAAAAAATTAAAATATTTTTTACTCCAATAGATATAGATTTTGGTAATGGTAAAGATGTTTTGAATACTACCTATTATATGATTGATATAATGGTGCCTACATCAAAATGGAGGTTGTCTAATGGTGAATTTCGTGCTTATATGATTGCTTATGAAATAGCACAAACAATTGATAATAAAAATATTGCTGGATTAGGTAAAGTAAATATAGTTGATAGAGCTATTCAAGGGAAAGTTACTGATACTTTTTCAGGATTAAATTTTAAAATAGCAGTAGATAGTGCCAATAAATCGGTTAATAAAGGGTGAAATAAATGAATGACCTTAGATTCATTTTAGGTATGCCTATACCTATTAATATAGATAATGTGGATATTGGTAAAATATATCCTATGACAATGGAAGAATATGCTTTGTATGGTGATCTATTTGGAGTTTTAAATATTACTAAAACATTATATTTGCAACAATTTGATATGAAAGATACTGAAAATAGAAGTTATATTGAAAGAAATGTTAAAAATTTTGATGTTGTATGCATGAATCCTCAATTCATTGTAATGTTAGCACAATTATTAGCAAAATCATTTAAAACTGATGATGTTAAAAGCAATTTTGAAGGGATATATAAAAATTTATATTTGCTTAATGAAGATAAAACAAAAGACATTTCAGAGTTAGAGTTAATTGATTTTTTTAAACAAATAAATATATATGTAGATGGTAAAAAAATAGATAGAGATAATTATGACTATATTCGCAAAATGATTATTAAGTGTAACGGTATTAGATTGCCAAAACAAAGTAAAAACAAAGAACTTCAGAAATGGTTTGATAAAAGTTATGATCATAAAAAAGATGATACTGACATGGAAGACATTTTAACAACAGTAATGGCTTATACAGGATATACTCCTGAGCAAATAAGGAAAACCACAATTTATCAAGTCAATGCTTTTATTGCAAGGATTAATAAGTTAAAAGAATTTGATACTCAAATTCAATGTATGTGTGCAGGAGCAGAAAAAATAAAGTTAGAACCATTTACTAAGCATATTAACTTGTTTGAGGAAGATAAGATTAGTACAAGCCTTGATGAATTCAAACAACAAATGGGCGGATTACTTAGTAGTAAATAGAAAATATAAGAAAGAAGGAGTATTATGAGTTTAGAAGGAAAGAAATTTCAAGTTATTGATACTATGGAATTGATGTGTATAATAACAGATGATGATGGAAGCAAAAGGACTCTTTTTACAGGTGATACCGATAAAGCAGAACTTTCAAAGAAATTCAGTAAAATAGAAGTATATAGTGGAATAGGACAAAATAAGAAGTTTAATCTTTTTACTAAACCAGAAACATCTATAAAATCCACAATCAAAAATTTTGATATGGATTTCTTTGCATTTAAAAACGGTGTAGAATTAGATAAAACATCAAAAGATACATATTTTTTAGGAAAACAAACAGCTATAGCTACAGGCACTGCAACTATAACAGATGCAAATAGAATATTATCAGTAAGAAAACCATCAGGTGCTTTTTATAAATTAGTGACTGTAGAACCTGCTACTGATGATGAAGTGAAAATTGAAGGAACTAAACTTACATTTAAAACAGATACAACAGAAACAAGTTGTTTAGTAAGTTATATAGGGACAGCAACAAAAGATAATTTGACAGTAGTAATTGATGGAAAATCAATACCAAGGTCTTGTGAATTAATACTTAATACAGTTGCTTATGACCAAGATACAGAAGTTATTGTAGGAAATGTATATATTGATTTATATAAAGCAAAACTTTCACCAGATTATGATTTATCATTTGAATTGGGTAAACCTATTGAAATACCAACAGAGTTTGATATTGTATTACCAGATAAGTTACCAACTGGAGAATTAAATGTTGATAAAAAATATGGAGTAATGAATATATCTGAAATATAAAAACTATCAATTAGGGGAGAAATAAAATTAGTTAAATCTCCCCTTATTTTTTAAACAAATTTTCATATTTTTATTGAAAATATTCCAACGGAGGTATAAATATGGGTGAATATAGTGAAAAATTATGCGAACAAAAGCACAAAGAAATAGACGAAAAATTTAAAGAACAGGGAGGAACTCTCAAGGAATATGGTGGAAGAATTGGTAAGATGGAACAGGATGGGAGAGAATCTAAAACGCAGACACAAAATTTGTGTGAAATTGTTAAAAATTTAAATACAACTATGAGATGGTTTATTGGCTTACAAATAGGTGGCTATATAGGTTTCTTTTTCTATGCAGCTCAACGTGGGTTAATCAAATAATGATAAGTATAGGAAGTGATGATTGTGCTGAAAATTTGGATTGATGCAGGGCACGGTGGGAAAGATGGCGGTGCTTGTGCAAATGGTTTGATAGAAAAAAATCTTAATTTAACCGTATCTTTAGAACTAAAAAGACTACTTGAAAAAAATGGATTTATTGTAGGAATGACAAGGATTGATGATAGATTTTATGATTTAAATGAAAGATGCCAAATGGCTAATAGATGGGGTGCTGATTTCTTCATAAGTGTTCATCATAATGCTGGTGGTGGAATTGGATATGAAGTAATTCATTCAATACATCCAGGTAATAGCCAAAAGATGGCTCAGATTGTAGTTGAAGAATATAGGAATATAGGGCAGGTACCTCATGGGAATGGGATTTATGGCAGAAAAAATTCAAAAGGAACGGCAGATTATTATGCAGTTATCAGGAATACTAATATGTCGTCTATTATTTCTGAATTTGGTTATATAGATAATATTGTAGATGTACAGAAATTTAATACAGAAGATAAATTAAAAAGACAAGCAGGAGCATTAGCAAAAGCTATTTGCAGATTTTATAATGTGCAGTTTAAAGATGATGCAATTCAAAGGGAGGAAAATAAAGTGGAACCATATAGACAAAGACTTCAAATGGATTATCCTTCATGGGCATATAATATAGATACATTGGTACCAGTAAAGAAGTTTAATAGAGGTGATAATATAACTGCTATAGGGATTAAGCAAGGATGGTATATTTTAGATATTAATGGTATAAAATGTTTGATACCAAGTACACCCTGCAAGGCAATTTAAATTTTTAAGAATGTTGCAAATACTTTTTAGAACATATTGTATAATTTACTAAAAATGGTTATAATATAATTATAATATTATAACCAAAGGAGATGTTTCTATGAGGAAGCATAAAATATTAGGAATATTAACAATAATATGTTTGTTAGTATTTAATTCATCCTTTGCTTTTGCAGAAACAAAAGAAGATAAAGACAAATTAATTAAATCGTATGTTGGTAAAACTTATTGGGTACAACGTAGTGTACTTTCTGATTTTAATTTTATAACAGAAAAAATGCAAAGTTGCTTAGTAGATTTGAAAACAGATGAAAGACCATCTGTTGATAAATCACCATTTTTTATGAAATTAACTATTGATGAAATAATGAAAGATACTTTTGATGGGAAAGAATACAATTACTATATTGCAACATATAATAATCGAAAATATTTCTTCTCTGTAGATTATCTGTTAAATGCAAAACCTGATAGTTATGAAATATTCGATAAGGATCCAAAAACTGTATTTAAATTTTCAAAAGAAGATTGGGATTCATTGGATAAGGGCAATATATGGTTAGGTATGAATAGGGATCAATTAACAATGATAATGGGAAAACCTACAAAAGTAAATCGTATGGGTGTAAAAGGAACAGTTTATGAGCAATGGTGCTATCTTTATGATTCTAAATATTTTGATGATGAATATTATTATTTTGAAAACAATAAACTTGTTGGTTGGCAAGATTAAACAATATTAAGGCGAAAAGCAGGATAAATATTATATTTATCTTGCTTTTCATAGTGTGCCCAGCATGGGCAATAACTTGGTGGTGAAAGCCCACTACGGACTTGGT
>ENA-UOOI01001452-UOOI01001452.1-fermentation-metagenome-genome-assembly--contig:-NODE-1452-length-24654-cov-22.127241_pt1 | contig 24654 bp, 24 predicted proteins | sample MGYA00245779_ERZ724027 | MGnify/ENA primary metagenome ERZ724027 (study PRJEB28704, sample SAMN03018318) | fermentation metagenome | biome: anthropogenic terrestrial biome; feature: soil...
ATAGTGGCACACTTTTCATTAGCGTTTTTGGTACACTTTATTTTAGCGTTTACAAAGCCCGGAAGATTGGGGAGATATCCTGGGTGATCCGGCTATTACCACTGCCATCATGGATCGTCTTATCCACAAAAGTGAAGTGATCCACTTAACCGGAGACAGCTACCGGATAAAGCACCGTCAAACCATCTTTGGCAATAACTAGGTGTCCAAAGTTATTTATCATTTTTTGTTCATTTTTACTTGACGGTTACAGCTTAATCAGCGGTTCATTTTCATTCAGCTTCATGGCATCTACCTGATGGGTATTTCCCACCTTTCCCACTGCGCTCAGCACCATGACTTTTGACCATAGCACCCAGTGGCGGTTTGCAACCTGCACCTGATTGCCAATTGCGGAGGGCCTGCCTCCATCTCTTATAGAGCATGCTTTCGGTCCTTTTCTGTTCCTCCTTTCTCTTTTGTCCTACTATCTTCAGGACACACTGCCGGGCGCACCAAAAAGGCACTCTACGAAATAACAACGTAGGGTGCCAAAAATTGCTCTGATAAATATAAGGTTATTACCTGACTCGTTTTACTCCCGGTACTTCATATGTGCCGTTTAATATTTTAGCGCTGGGTTGATACAATCTTAATACTAAGTTGAAATCATCTTGCGGAGCCGGCAGCCAATTGGATTCATGATTTATTGGCGGACATTTTTGAATATAGATATCAAGTGAGCCGTCATCATTATACTTAAGCCCCGGGGTGTAATCCGCAATAGCATAACGATTTATATCATTTGGCACTAAATAGAAATCCTTGTCATACATTGTTACTGACCAGAAAGCTTCTACAGGGGGCAGCTGGTCTTTATTGAACCGTAAAATATAATTATGCCCTCCATTTAGTTGATATCCTTGTTCGTCACTAAAAGTTCTTGGCAAAGTGGCTTCTTCATCCACATTTGCCCCAAGTCCCATAAAGGCAACAAGAGCCCGTTTAAGGAACTGATCGCCATATGTGCCCACGCCTGTATATATCAACCACTTATTACTAATTCGGTGGTCAACTTGCTCCAGACTATTTGAAATTATCAAAAACGCATCTGGTGCGGCTCGATTTAAACCCGCAATAGTATCCGAATCTAATTTACTTGCATCAAAGCCGTAGGTCAGATCAATGCCGATATGCTCAAATTGTTTTTCATATGCTTCATAATCGGTAGTAGGATTTAAAATCATTAAGTCTGTCATAGTTTTAAAGAAATCCAAAGCGCATAGTTCTTCAACTTTGTTTTCTAAAAGTAATTTATTTGCAGGCTTTATCACATATGGGCTGCTATTTTCATCCAGTGAGGTCAATGTGAATTGCTTAAGAATTTTTATAGCTTCATCCACATCATCATCGCCTTTTGAAAGGACACGGCCTATAATCCACGCAGTGTTCGTTGGGGATTTAACTTCTTTTAACCCTGAAGGCAAAACGCCTTTCCAATCTGGCCCCACGATGGCATACTTTCCAGCTTTCGTTCCTGTACTGCGGCGCCCTATACTGGAAAAGGTATTTGAATATGCATCCATAATTTGCATTACATAATACCTGTCATTAGTATCCGGAACATTAAGAACTACAGGGTTTTGAGCAAGATCCAACCAGGCAGCGCAATAGACAGTATCAACATTGGGCGTTACCACATCTTTGAATTCCGGTGAAATTAATACATAAAAGAACACATTGGACGCAGTAAGCGCTGGTTGGATTGACGCATCTAATATCGTCTGCAGTTGCCTTGTCCTTTCCATTAAAACAAGAGGATACCCATATATATAGGCTTGTATGCCTAAACTGTATGCATAATTTTCATTATACGAGCTTAAAGCACATTCGTCCTGCATAAAGAATCACTCCTTATAATAAAATATATTACTATAATATGCAGGATGGCCTTCTGCCGTGATTATGCTTGAAAAGTTAAGAGTTAACATAAAATACAGCTATCCTTAAAAAGCTTTTATAGTTGTAAAACTCTTGGGTTTCGTTATCTAAATTCTAAACACCGCATACTAATGTGTTTGGTATTAGATCATTGTGGTTTAATTTCCTTTATTTTTGTCAGGTCTCCGCTACATAGAATTTCAAGGTTATCATATATTTTGTGAGCAGACCAATCCCACCACTTTAATTCCAGCAGATAGTCAATGAGTTCATCCTCGAACCTTTTCTTAATAGTTCTGATAGGATTGCCACCTGCAATATGATAAGCTGGTATATCTTTTGTAACTACTGAATTGGCAGCAACGATTGCTCCATCACCAATATGCACGCCGGGCATTACAGTGATATTTTGGCCTATCCATACATCGTTGCCGACAACAGTATCTCCCTTAAAAGGTAAATCCTCAAGTGCCGGAGTTGCCTTTTCCCAACCATGTCCCATGATGTTAAAAGGATAAGTAGTGACACTGCACATTCTATGATTCGCACCGTTCATAATGAATTCAATACCTTTTGCTATAGCGCAGAATTTTCCAATGATAAGCTTATCACCCAAAAATTCATAATGATGCGTAACGTGCTCTTCAAATCGTTCCGCACCACTGATATCGTCATAGTAGGTGTAATCACCGACGATTATATTTGGGCGTATGATAACATTCTTGATATAGCAAACACTTTTTATTTTTTCATTTGGATAAATGGAATTTGGATCTGGTCCATATTGCATATATAATTCTCCTTAAAGCTTCGCTTTAGCTTTCTCTTCCTGAATAAGCTATCGGTTTCGAGCCTATATCCAACCTGACCACACAACCTCGTAAAAGTCCAAAAAAACATCTAACCCGACCACTCGCGGGGCTATGACATCTAACCTGACCACTTAACTATCAAATACTGCCTTTATGGACTTATTCCCTCGAAGCGATATTTTCATGATTTTACTCTATGGGTTTCATACCCATATGTGATAAAACCCTTGATATATAAGGCTTTTTCGCACACTCACTCTTTTACCCTTGACATCAATACGACCGTCTCCACGTGGCTAGTCCGGGGAAACATATCGATGGGTTGAACCGCACTAATATTATAGCCATTGGCGGTCAATATCTTAAGATCGCGAGCGAGGGTGGCGGGATTGCAGGAAACGTAGATTATTGAAGGAGGAGCTTTGTGAATGAGGGCATCAAGTACCTGGGGCATGCAGCCGGCACGAGGGGGGGTCGAGCACGACCAGGTCAATTTTGTCAAGTTGAGGAAGGAGCACTTCGCAGCGGGCGGCTTGGGAGCCAACTGGGGGACGTTCTTTTTGTTGGCAAACAATTAGCCTTGAATACAATATATACGCTCAAACCGATACCTCTGGAAATTTGTCAATGATATACCTTTACTTGCTTATAACACGTCAGTTTTTTCTTTAGCAAATAGATAAATAAAATGCTCAAATACTTTTTTAAGTATAGTATGCTAAATAAAAAGCCAACAAAAAGAACGTCCCTCTGTTGGCTCCGAGAGCGCCTTCTTGAATTCCTTTTCGCCCTCCACGCCGATTTTCAGGCCAAAATTATCCGCCATCTGCCGCTCACCTCCTTAAAATGGCATGAAAAAGGAGCAGCCCGAAGGTTGCTCCTGAAAAGATATTTTAATGTACTGATTACTCTTTAGATGTGGCCTGTTCCATAATTTCACTAACCACGGCAGTTTTCGCATCGGCGTAGTTTTGCACGTTATCCCACACCTGCTGAGCCAGTTCACGTTTGACTCGTGCATATTTCTCGCGGTCGGCTTCATGCGTTCGTAGCCAGTCCCGAAAACGAAGCATGCGTTCTGCTTCGGAGGTACCTTCACTGAATACATGAAGATTAATATCCGTATCGGGGCCTTTGAACATGCGGTGTTCAAACCAGTCGGGCTCTCGTATGCGGAGCACATATCCGGCGTTTTCCAGTGCTGGAACATAGGATGTTTCATATGCCGAATCCGTTACCGTCAGAAGAATGTCAATAATCGGCTTGGCGCACAGCCCCGGTACTGCGGTTGACCCGACGTGTTCCAGCCGCCGTACACGGTCACCAAGCAGAGAGCGGATTCTGCCCGATTCCCGCTCAAACAATTTCGGCCAGTGCGGGTTATACTCCATAAGCGTAATGGTGGAATGCAGAGGTTTTAAATCACCGATTGTTACCTTTTTCAGGTATTCCTCGCGTGAAGCACTCTCTGACTGCCTCGTTTTTTCACAGCTTTTCGGCTCATTACTGGATAATTGCGTCATCTTTTCCTCCTGCTAATATTTGATTCTGAAATAATCCAGATACTTCTTAAACTGATCCTGCGCCGCAAGGCAGGTATCGGTCAGGTAGCCCTTTTCCCGATCCCACTCATGTAGCCCGCGATAGTAAAACATCTTCATATCGTCGCCGATGATAAAGGGCACAATGTTGTTCCGCAGGCACTCCTTGAACAGAATCAGCCGGCCCACACGGCCGTTGCCGTCCTGAAACGGATGAATGCTCTCGAAACGCACATGAAAATCCAGCAGTTCCTCGAAGGTTTTTTCCTTTTCCGCGCTGTAGTCGGCTAACAGCTTTTTCATGGCCGGGCCGACCTGTTCGGGCGGCGTGGTCTCCCTGCCGCCGACCTCGTTGGGTACCCGTTTGTAATCGCCCACGGCGAACCAGTCCAGCCGCGAGTCGCTGGTGCCGTTTTTCAGCGTGAGGTGCAGCTCTTTGATGAATTTTTCCGTCAGTGCGTATTTTGCCTGCGTAATAATCAGGTCGATGCACTTGAAGTGGTTTGCCGTCTCGACGATATCGTCCACGTTCATCGCTTCGCCGGCCGGGCCGATGGTGTTGGTCTCAAAAATATAGCGTGTCTGGTCATGGGTCAGGCGGCTGCCTTCGATATGGTTGGAATTGTAGGTCAGTTCAATCTGCACCTTGTGATAAATCCCGCCGGAGATTTTCGCCGCCTGTTCCGCCCGCAGAATATCCAGAAGTGTTTTCGGCGCGTCGGAATGTTTACCCCTGCGCTCCGGTTTTTCGGCATTTTCGGGGATGTTCCATGTCTTGCCCGTCAGAAACGCGCCGGGAATTTTGTTCTGGGCGCAGTAATTCCGGACCGTTCGCTCGGACATTTTCCATTTCTTCGCCGTTTGTGCCACAGACAGATAATTCATACCTTGCGCCACGCCCCCTTTGCATTTCTGCCTTTATGATAGCATATTATCGGCAAGAAATCAATATATTATGCGTAAAATATCTTTGATATTTGCCGATATCGGCAATTTTTTTAACAATCAAATCCCCGGCGGAATGATATCGTCAATGGAAAAGGTCTGTTTCGGCTTTTCCATGCCGAGAAACTGCTTGTGACACGCCCATAAGTCCAGAAACAGGCCAATGGGCATCAGCCAGAATTCCTCCCCACCCATGCCCATCTGCACCGTTCCGTAGTAGAACAGGCGCGTGAACACTTCTTCTGTGTTCACGCGCCCTGTGCGTTTTTTGCGCCGTCTTCGCTTTCACTCTCCACATTCCGCGCCGTTCCCTTGAACATTGCCTCGGTGATGGCGTTCTTGTACGCCGCCAGTTCCAGCGGGGAGATCAGCAACTCGATTTCCTCCTCGGTGAGCAGATTCTGCGGCGCGTCCTTGTTTTTGAGGTTGTGGATGAACATCGTCCTTAAGAATCGTAATCCCGCCCTTGTAGCCTGTTTCCTGCAATCTTTCCTGCATCACGACGCAGTTGAAGATTACCTGCCAAAGCATGGCGTCAATCTGAGGCTTGTACGGATCCAGTTTGGAGCCTTTTATACGTCCTTTGAGCCCATGCTGTCTCACTGGCTGATCAATATACCGTTTTGCGGTGTTTTCCGCCACTCCGGTTTCCTTGCTGATTGCATACGCACTTTTGCCTTCCATTGCTTTTTTCCGTGTCATATTTACAAGCCCACTCCTTATCATTTCGACCATCTCACATACAAGTTCTCTTAAACTCTATGGTAGGTCTTTGATTTGGCGTGGGTCAATTATATCCCGGCGGTGACATCTCTGACATCCAACTTACAGCCCCGACCCTTTTTGACATCTAGATCCTAAAGTCCCGGCATTTTATACCTATGATGGGAAATCAACCCCCATATACTGATACAAGGACTTCTGTTTCTTAGTCATTTCACCCGGGTGATACGCTTTCCCTGGCTGCTGATAGCGCTCAATGATATCCAACTCGTCAAGGAGTTCCTGCATCGTGTAGTTTTTGAATAAACCCTGTTCATCCATTACCTTTTTGATATAGGACAGATAAATGAGTGCTACAAACTGAATGAACAGCTTCCCCTCGAAGTTCTCTTCCGATGCCACTGCCATTCGCCTCATATTAAGACGTTCCTTAAGATTGCCAAAGGGTTTTTCTATCGTATCCTTGGAGCGGTATATTTCCAGGGCTTTAACAGGATCCTTGATCCCGTTGGACATCAGGATGAAATATCCGTAATCCTTTTCTACGGCCCGGATCGCATCTTCCTTCGGCTCAAGTTTCATACCTCGGATCTGCGTTTCACTTATGGCATAATACTTCGCATACTGCTTTTCATGTTCGGGGGTGCGGTGTCCCGACAAAAGCTCATTCTCCAGACTATCGAGCAGACGATTGAACCTGTTCTTCTCATCCGTAGCCCGCTGGTCATTGTAATAGAAGTGAACATATATCCTGCGTTTGTCACTAATAGTTTCCTTGCTTCGTGGCTTTTCCTCGGTATAATTCCATTCCATTGTGAAAGTCATGATGTATAAACCAGTCTTGGAATTAAAGTTTGCCCTACTTACGAAATCTCCGCGTATCTCATCCAGTTTCATGCGAATAAACTTGAGGGATTTCTTGACCCCTATGAGAAACTTATGATGGTTCTTAAAAAGCCCGTTTATGTTTGCTTCACTATAGAAGCCCCGGTCCATTACTAGGCTGACCTTGGCCATCTGTAGGAAATCAATATCTTTAAGCAGGTTATGTACGGTCTTTACATCCATGATGTTGCCCGCCAGTTTTCTGTAATATACGGGCAGCCCCGATTCCTCGCCATACAATAGCGCAAGATTTAGTTGGGGAAGGGAATCCCCTTCTTTGTTCTTTCCGTATTTAGCTTGCTTTAGCAACTGCGAATAGGATGAAATTGTAGTGGTGTCAAAGGCTAGATATTCCTTTTCGGAACGCCTAGCCGCCTGTCTCGCAAAGAACTCCATCTTACCCTTTTCGGTAATGCACCCAAGAAGTTCGCTGCTGCGCTGGGAAGGAATATCTCTGCCATAAGGGTGTTCATGGGTAGCGGACCATCTTCGAAAACGATACAGCGGGCAGTTTTCCTCCAGTACCAGAAAGTAGGCCAATGACAGGATTTCATGATAGCTGTCAGGAAAGCAGACTTTTAAATCCTGGGTGACCCCTATCTTTTCGCTAATGGCATTCAAGAGGTAAGTTGCTCCGTAAAAGGTCCTGCGGCATTCCAGCGCTGGTACGGGTCCCGGCTTAACGGCAGCCTTAGCTGCATCAAGCTCCATCTGCAATCGAAATTTCTTATTCGGCACAAATTTGCCGTCAACATTTTTGCCGATGTAGTTGCGTTTGTGGGTACCGCGCTTTTTAGCAGGGTCCCAATAAGCACAGTCCTCATATACGTATTCAACTCCATTAATGATCTGTGTCCCACGTCTCATAGCTAATCCCCCTTCCATAGATATATCTATGGGGCAGATTTATCCATCTCAAAATATTAGTTATATTCGAGGTTCTGCGCTTACCTAGCTATAATTTTTCGGGACTTCAGGATATAATCGCACAACTCAACCCTGTCATAAGCGGGAATTGGACAAGTTCCCGCAGAGCAATTTTACTCTCCGGATGGGCACTTGGAATTTGGAGGCTGAAGCCCTGGAAATCGCATGAATACAGGACTTTTTCACACCTCAGTCCTTCACCCTCGACATCAATACGACCGTCTCGACATGGTGGGTCCGGGGAAACATGTCGATGGGCTGAACCGAACTAATATTATAGCCATTAGCGGTCAATATCTTAAGATCACGGGCGAGGGTGGCGGGATTGCAGGAAACGTAGATTAGTGATGGAGGAGCTTTGTGAATGAGGGCATCGAGTACCTGGGGCATGCAGCCGGCACGGGGAGGATCGATCACCACTAGGTCAAAATTTTGGTCAAGTTGAGGAAGGAGCACTTCGCAGGGGGCGGCTTGGAAGCGGCAGTTATTTATGTTATTTAATCCGGCATTTATGCGGGCATCTTCAACTGCGGGTGCAAAGGCTTCCACTCCCAAAACTGAATCTGCCTCTCTGGCCAGATACAGGGATATGGTCCCGGTTCCGCAATAGGCATCTAACACGCGCATGGATGGGGCCAGGTGTGCCATGGTTTTAACTTCGTCATAAAGGACTTGGCATTGCCGGCGGTTGACCTGAAAAAAAGCCAGAGGAGAAAGGCGATACTTGAGTTCCCCTATTCTTTCTTCCAGCCATGGATTACCTTTAATGGTATGAAGTTTGACCTTTTCGTCCTGCCATAGTAGATTGGCGGCAGATATTGAATTGCTGATCTGAATCTGACTCTCTCTGTTTAAATACCGGGTTTGAATCAGGACTAACAGGTTATTAAGCGCATCCTGCCGTATGATAACCTGGCCCTGTAAGGCTTCTACCTTTTTTAAAACAACCCTCAATTCCTGCAAGACGTTTTCCATGGCCGGACTGATTAAAAGACATCTGTCAATCGCAATGGGCCGGTGGCTTTGGGGGTGATAATAACCCAGGCTATTTTCGCCCCTTATATTCTGCAGGTGCAAAGTTACCTTGTTGCGGTAACGCCAGGGTGAAGGCATTCCTTTAACCGGGTTTACTTCCCCGTTAATGCCGCCAATGTGTTTGAGATTGTCGCTGACCACCTGTCTTTTAAAGTCTAATTCGGCCGCATAAGTTATATGTTGATAGGAGCATCCCCCGCAGGCAAAATAATAGGGGCAGGGCGGTTCCACCCGGTGAGGTGAAGGTTCCAGTACCTCTATTAAGCGGGCACGTTGAAAACGACGGCTCTTTTCTATAATATCAAGCGATACTTTTTCGCCCGGAATGGCGTTGGGAATGAAGGTCACTACCCCATCGGGCCGGGCTACTCCTTCTCCCCGATGGCTGATGCCTTCAATTGTACACTGCAGCAAGCCGTTACCTCCAAAAAAAGGCGAAAAAGCTAAGCTTTCCGCCTTAAGCAATTTTGATTAATATCTTAATGGGAAAAGCCCTGCTGGAAAGCCTTCAAATTTATTTCCAGGGCTTTGGAAGGTACCAAACGCTCAATAGCCTTCTTGACCTCATCGACCGGCAGGCCAATCACCCGGCTCAACACACCTACCAGCACTACATTGGCTGCCCGCTGATTTCCGCATTTTTCCGCTATAGTGCTGGCGTCTATTATCATAGTATCCGGCACCAGAGCGCCTACCTTTTCATGGATGTCGTCGGGGTATTTCATTTTGCCGCTCATTACCGGCAAAGGATTAACCCTCTCATTATTTATTATTACCATCCCATCCGGTTTTAAATAATCGAGCCAACGTGCGGCTTCCAATTTTTCGAAGGCCAGTATTATATCAGCATCTCCTTTTTTTATAATAGGAGAATAAATTTTATCACCGTATCTAACCTGAGATACCACGCTTCCACCGCGCTGGGCCATGCCATGAATCTCAGATACTTTTACATCGTAACCGAGCTGTACGGCTACATCGGCAATTATACGACTGGTAAGCAGGGTGCCCTGTCCTCCTACACCCACTATCAGTATATTGGTCTGGTTGCCCATCGTTATCCCTCCACTCTCTTGATCGCATCGAAGGTACAAACCTGGGGACAGAGCCCGCAGCCTGCACAATTATCATTCATGACTGCTACTTTTTCCTGGTCCATAAAGCTGACACCGGTGCAGCCAACTTTCAGACATAACTTGCAGCCTTTGCAGAGTTCACTGTCAACATAATATTTATCCGTTGTTTTCTGCTTGTTGATTAAAACACAGGGTCGCTTGGCTATGATAACCGACGGTTCCCGCCGTTTTAATTCTTCTTCCAGCGCCTCTTTTAATTGTGGCAAATTCAGTGGATCCACGATTCTTACATTGGGTATTCCGACTGCTTTGACTAGTGCCTCAATATCAAGTTTTTTAGTAGGAGCTTTGGTTATGGTCAAGCCTGTGGCCGGATGATCCTGATGTCCGGTCATCGCGGTAGTATCATTGTCCAGGATAATGACAGTTGATGTACCTTGATTGTAAACCATATCAATCAGAGGTGTTATACCGGAATGCACAAAGGTGGAATCACCTATGACAGCGACCAACCGTTTGGCAAATTTTTCTCCCCGAGCCTTTTCCAGGCCGATCGATGCTCCGATACTTGAGCCCATGCAGATGCAGGTATCCATACCTTCCAGGGGGCTTAATGCTCCGAGAGTATAACATCCTATATCTCCGGTAACAATGAGTTTCATCTTATTAAGGGTATAAAATACTCCCCTATGAGGACAGCCGGGACACAAGAGGGGTGGGCGCGGCGGAATCTGCGATTCCAAGCCATAACTGCCAGGTTTTTTACCTTTGAATACAGTTTCCAGTAATTCAGGGCTATATTCACCCAGCAAGGTGAATAATTCTTTACCTTCACAGGAGATGCCATGAGCTTTTATTTGTTCTTCGATAACCGGTTCCAATTCTTCAATTACTACCAGACGTTTGACTTTGGAAGCAAATTCTTTAATCAGGCCCATGGGCAAAGGATTCGTCATTCCCAGTTTTAGAACGGAGGCTTCGGGCAATGCTTCTTTCACATACTGATAAACGACACCGCTGGTTATTATACCTAAATCGGGATCGTTCCACTCTATCCGGTTTAATTCGGAAGTTTCAGCATATTCTGCCAAAGCCTGCATTCTTTTCTCGACTTCTATGTGTCGGCTCCGGGCAAATGCGGGCAGCATGACATATTTGGGAGCATCTTTTTTATATTCTTTTAAAGGGATGGCAAGGCGTTCCCCTTCTTCCACCAATGTCTGTGAATGGGCCAGACGGGTGGTTATCCTGAGCATGACCGGAGTATCAAACTGTTCGCTAAGATCGAAGGCCAATTTGGTAAAATCCTTGGCTTCCTGGCTGTCGGATGGCTCAATAACCGGTATTTTGGCAAAACGTCCATATCCTCGGTTGTCCTGCTCATTTTGGGAGGAATGCATACCCGGGTCATCAGCTGATACTATGACCAGGCCGCCGGTTACCCCGGTATAGGCAAAGGTATACAGTGGGTCGGCCGCGACATTGACACCTACATGTTTCATGGCCACCAGGGTCCGGGCTCCTCCAATTGAAGCGCCGGCCGCAACTTCCACCGCTACTTTTTCATTGGGAGACCATTCGGCATAAACCCCTTCGTTCCGCGCAAAATTACTTACGATTTCTGTACTGGGGGTTCCGGGATAAGCAGTAGCTACCGTGGCCCCGGCCTCATATGCTCCCCGGGCGATAGCCTCATTCCCTATCATTAATCTTTTCATGATATTCCTCCTTATAAGCCTGTATCGATTATAATCAATTATAAAATATAAACCGTAGGCTGGCCTACAGGGCGTTAGCCCTTCAGGCCAATGAAAAGAAATAACACGTAAATCTTCCGGCCCTGAAGCCCGCTCCTAACGTCGGGGGCTGTAGGGCCTGCTACGGATATGAAATATACTTAATTTTCATAAGTGGTTGTATACTCGGGTCATGGCCTGTTATATGGAAGTTTTATATAGCAGGTCTACGATGATTCCGCTTTATTTCCATACCTATAAATCATAAATATTACCTGATAACGGAAGATTGGTACCATTGGGCAATAGCCTCAGCTACTACCACCGCCATGTGATATACATGGGCCAAACTTCCACTGGTAAGAGAACTTACCGTATAACGGTCGGTTCTGGTCCCTACAATTCCTATAATTGATATTTGTCCAATCGGGGGGAGGCTTTTGGCAAATGCTTTCCCGGGCAGCAAACTATCCTGTTTTAATTTAATAAATCCTATATCGGTACCGGCTCCGAGCGATGCATCGATAGCTATTTCGAGTCGATCAGTATGGGCATTGCGAATCTCCCGCAGTTCCTTGATCATATTTTTAGCATGTAAAGGTCGGTCCAGAGTACCATAAAGACTAATCCCAGGTACCATATCGCTGAGCATGGTTCCGATCAGGGGCGCAAAACAATCCAATATATGCCGGTCAGAGCCTATGCATAGAAATAACGGCTCCCTCCCGCCCAGGTCCAATCCCCGATCAAGTCCTTCCGTTAATTGCCGGACCGCTTCCGGATCTGCGTAATGCGCTTGGGTAATCAGCATTGAGGTGATTATACCTCCAGAACTTTTTTGAGGCTTTTTATAAATCTTTCATTTTGCTCCGGTGTTCCCACTGTTACCCGTATAAATTCCGGATATCCAAAAATATCACCGGTTCTAACTATTACGCCTTCCTTTAGTAGGGCAGCAAATACCTCGCGGCAGTTATTCTTTACATTTACAAAAATAAAATTTGCTTCGGTGGGGACGTATTTCAGGCCCAGACTCTCGAATTGCTCATACAAATACTGTTTTCCCCGGGCATTAAGTTCCTTACTGTTCTTTACATGAGGGGAATCCTGCATTGCAGCCAATGCTCCAGTCTGTGCCACCGAATTAACGTTAAAAGGTTCCATGACCCGCTCCACTGCACCGGCCAGTTCGGGAGTGGTTAACCCGTAACCAATCCGGAGGGCAGCCAGACCATATATTTTGGAGAAAGTTCTAAGAACTATAACATTGCGTCCCTCCAGCACATATTTGAGGCCGCTTTCATATTCCGGGTCTTCCGCATATTCGTAATAAGCTTCATCGAAAATGACCAGCACACTGTCAGGCACCTTCTGCATGAACTCCGCAACCTCATCGCGGTTAACCGTGGTACCGGTAGGATTATTGGGATTGCATATATATATTATCTTAGTTTTAGGAGTTACAGCCGCCAGCATGGCATCCAGGTCATGGGTGAAATCCTTTAATGGAACGGATATGCAGGCAGCTCCCATAATCCGTGCCGCAAATTCATATTCGGAAAAAGACGGCTGCGCACAAATGATTTCGTCATCTTTATTTAAAAAGGTTTCTGAAATAAGCTTAAGCAGTTCGTCAGAACCATTCCCAATTATTACCCCCGTACTTTCAATATTATTAACTGAAGCCAGTTTTTCTTTTAAGTAGAAACAATTACTGTCCGGATAAAGGTGTAACTGGTCAACCATCTGCCGGATGGCCTGTACAGCCAAAGGCGACGGCCCCAGAGGGTTTTCGTTGGAAGCCATTTTTATAATGTCTTCCAGACCCAATTCACGTTTTACTTCGTCAATGGGTTTACCCGGAGTATAAGGCTTAATAGTAAATATTTCAGCACGAGCTCTATCATTGACAAAATTATTCATTACGAACTACCTCCCGGTTAGATTTATTTATTTTAATATATGTATTATAAATAATGGGTTTTAAAAGGTGTGAAATCGGTGTGTATAGTGCTACCATCCTTCCATATTACATGATAGTAAACAAAATCCACCATTCTACAGTCCCTTACTACAGTATTCTAAACTATTAGGGGTAATATTGTCACTGCTATCTAATGAAATTCCAAGCATTTCATGCTGGGGGTTGAAGCTAATTGTTCAGCAGTTCTTTAATAATGGCACAGGTTCTTTCTACTGCCTGGGGATCATTAAAATCAAGCCCCAGCAGAGTAGCTTTTATAATGGTGTCATTTTCGGATTCGTTATATTGCCGCATCCAGGTATGTAACCGTGGCAACAGGTCATTGTCTTCCTGGTTAACTACCAGATCAAGCATTTTGAGCAGAAAATTCATTTCTGCTTCGTTAATCTTTTGGGCCAGATGTAGATTAACTATTACGGTCGTTGCATCGTCGCGGATTTTTTTTAGGGTTCGGCCGGATGCTGCTGCCATCAGGATACTCTCTCCGCATCTTGCATAATTTGTTTTTGCAAATCAAAACTGATGGGAATTTTGACGCCGCTTCTGCCATCGCGGTTTTTCTCAATTTCTATATAGTAGTTGGGATGCAGGTAATTTTTTAATTGTTCATTTTCTTCCAGTTCTTCCTTAGGGATGGGTCTTAATTTAAGCATCAAATCACATTCGTTCTTCATACGTTTAGCTCCCTGCAGAGTTCCGTCCGGATTTAATTGCACCAGACAGATAACCACCATTTTCAGGTTTTGGGCCAGCGTCTTTTGTGCTTTTACTATTTGTTCCAGCATCTGCCATTCCTGCAGGCGGGGATCGAATTTTTCCATCCGGCCCACATAGTCTATTATCATCATATCAATATTCTTCTGGGCCTTAAACTTGCGGCCGATTGATACGGTTTTTTCCGGGGTCAGATTGGGACAGGGATAGGAATAAAAACCACTTTCCCGCAGCCGCGAATAACCGGCAAAAACGCGGGATAACTCGGTTTCATTCAGTTGTCCGCTGCGGATGCGTTCATGTTCAATACCGGACAAAATCGAACCCCAGCGCAAGGCAATCTGCTCTTTGCTCATTTCTGTATTCAGATACAGCATATTACGGTGATTGTCTACGGACACGGCCTTGGCCGTATGGAGAGCATAAGCGGTTTTACCGTGACCGGTCTGAGCACCCAGAATTACCAGGTCTCCCGGTTTGTATCCCAGCGTAATATTGTCCAGATTATTAAATCCGGTGGGCAGACCGTCCAGAGGCACTACTCCCCGGTGCAATTCTATTAGTTCCTTATATCGTAAAAAGCGCCGCTCTACTTCTTCATAACCTACTGTTGCTATATCCTGCGGCGTATCAACGTGATCGTCAATTTCCAGGGCGGTCAGGTCGGTCAGTTGTTCTTCGGCTGCCATCAGCATTTGTTCCACATCGTTGCCCGGGTCATTTATCATTTCGTAGGATAAGCGTAAAAATGATTCAAATTTACGCAAGCGTGATTTATCTTTAACTTTCTTGATCCAGTATTTTATATTTTCATCTTCAATGTAATGTTCTGCAATATACTTCAAATCTTCGGTATCCTGGGTATTGCTGAACATGCCGATAATATGACCTTCTTTAATAAGCTCAAGATAGGTAGGCTTTATTTCCCGTTCAAATAAACTGCAGATGAGTTCATATATGGTTCCATGCTGGGGTGAATAAAAATCAGCTGCTGATAGTGAATTGTAGGCTTCAATACAGGAGTCCTCGGAATTGAGCATGGAAGATAGTACTCTTCTTTCGCTCTCCAGGTCATACATGAATTCATTGCTACTCAATCATATCACCTTTCTATGCAAAAACCGGGGAAAACCCCGGTTCTATCATTTAAACAGTCTTTCTGCCCTCAGCAGACGGCGGAACATAGATTTCATAATCATTACTGCCGGTGTCGGTTTTTTTAACGGCGGGACTTCTTTCTTTTTTAGCTCTGGATTTATATTCAGCCATTTCCTTTTCAGCTTCTTCAACTGATCTTATCTCTTTCGACATCCAGTTTTTTAACACGCTGTCTATGTATTCCAGGCCTCCGTTACGAGTTCGCTGGCACATAACCGCACCGGCTTTCATTATCATCTTATGGCTGAAGGCCCAGTCATATCTCCATTTATAGTATACTGTTTTTCTGGCTTCGGCGCCCATATCAATACCGGTGAAATCACCAAATTCCATAATCTCAGGATCAAATTCACGCAGACGTTCAAACTTCTCCGGTTTCACGTTGGTGTTGAAATACTGTTCCAATCCTTCCAGATTATTAATGGAATACTGTTTGACATCTGAGGCTATTTTAGTTATTTGACGGGGATTATTGATATTTCTTTCAAAGCACATTTCCAACAGACAGAATAAGAACTCAGGTGCAAAAGCCATATCATTGAGCCAGTGCCGGAGCTCATTCCCCATTTTAACACTCATCAGATTGCCGGTTTTGCTGGCGATAAAATCGGCCAGCTTCTTATAATTGCTATTGCTGCCTTTTTGGTCGGTATCCAAATTTTTAACTTTTTCCTCTTCCAGTGCCAGTTGCAATTGCTCGATCTGATGCCGGTATTTATCCAGTTGTTTATCTAAGTCCTGATCGCTTTTAAAGCTGCTGAATTCAGGATGATCCCGGATAATCAATTCTTCCAGGCGGCGTACTAAAGGTTCCAGATACAGCACTTTATCATTAAATGTTTTGGCCTCGTCTATATCAATAATCTTGCTTTTTATGAATTTCGACAGTTTCCGCGAAAGTTTGTTTTTCGTCAGGGTCGGACAGCATTGCAGGATCTGTCCTGCATTAATACCAGTTTGAAACAAAGGTTTGGACTTAGTTTCAAAGGTATAAAAAATGGCGGATATAATACCTATATCCTCCATATCAAGATCTAATTCCTGGGCATAATAAAAAACGCTCCCAGGTACATGCGCGTATCCCCATCTAAATATTTCCAGAGCAGCAGAGTTCTTATGTATCAATTCTATTCCTCCAAACATTGAGTACACCAATTATAGCACCTGAGTCCAAAACACAACAAGTTTCGTAAAACGAAGATAAATTCACTTATTATGATTGGTGGTTGGAATATTTCTACTACACTGACTATTTAGACTATGTATTTAAAGAATTTAGGCCTAAAGTAAACTTGACTGTATTATTTTAACAGTTATTGAAATAAGGGCTGATTATTTCAGCCCTTTAAATCATACTTTTAAGCTTGGTCAAGTTTGCCTTCCAATAATTTAATGCTTTCTATAATTTTATCATAATCTTTGGTATTCCATTGTTCCATAAAATAATTGTTTAAGCGCATGGTTAAATCCAAATAAAGTTTTTCCGCCTTCAGGGCCTTTTCAAGCCCGTTCGGCAATGGTTTAAAGGTAGACTCGACCGCATCCTGTTCTTTATCATAAAGAAGCTCAAATTCACTTTGCCAATCCGGAATCTGAACCGGAATATGAAATTCATCGGATAATATTTCAGCCAAAGACAATTGAGAGTTTTCTTCCCCATGTACTAAAAATATAGTGCGCGGAAGCGAATTAAACCCTCTTACCCAGGAAATCAATCCGTGTTGGTCTGCATGTGCGGAATAGGCGTCAATATTACGAATTGAAGCGTTTACCGCCACCTGCTCACCGTGAATCTTAACCAGTTTTTCGCCATCCAGTATTCTCCGGCCCAGAGTCCCAACCGCCTGGAAACCGACGAATAGTATCGTAGATTCTTCCCGCCACAGATTATGCTTGAGATGATGCTTGATGCGCCCGGCATCGCACATACCACTGGCTGATATAATAATGGTATGACCTTTAACCGTATTTAACAGCATTGAATCTTCCTGAGTACGAGAAAACTTCAGGTTGGGCAAGGTTAGAGGATGACTGCCTTCATCCAGAAGTTTTCGGGTTTCGAAGTCGTAATCTTCCACACTTTTTTGAAAAATCTGGGTAGCAGCTATAGCCAGAGGACTATCGATATATATATCAATGGAAGGGTCCAATTCACCGCTGCGATGCAGTTGATGCAAATCATAAAGCAGGTCCTGGGTTCTCTCAACCGCAAAGGAGGGGATAATCAGATTTCCACCTTTTTGCATAGCTTCGTCAATCACTTGTTTGAGCTGATCACGCCGTTTTTCGACATCTTTATGACAACGGTCTCCATAAGTGGATTCCATTATTAAATAATCTGCACTCTCAATCACAGCCGGGTCTTTGATTATAGGCTGATTGTTGTTGCCCAGATCACCGGTAAAGACTAGTTTTTGTTTATGCCCGTTTTCTTCGATCCAAACCTCTACTATGCATGAACCTAATATATGTCCGGCATCCCTAAGCCGTATTTCAATTCCGGGTGCAATTTGCACAATTTCATCCAGGTTTAAAGATTTAAGCTGGGCCAGGCAATCGGTAGCATCCTGAGCTGTGTAGATAGGCTCCAGCAGTTTATCTCCGGCTCTTTTGCGCTTGCGGTTTTTGCGTTCCACTTCTGATTCTTGAATAAATCCGGCATCCGGAAGCAATACTTTGGCCAGTTCCTCTGAGGCCCGGCTGCAATAGATCAAACCTTTGAAGCCATGTTTGCAAAGTTTGGGAATCAATCCGCTATGATCAATGTGAGCATGAGTCAGAATCAGGAAGTCAATTGATTTAGGGTCGACTACAAATTCGCGATAATTGCGTTGTTTGAGTTCCTCATTTCCTTGAAACAACCCACAATCAATGGCGAATTTAACATTATTTGCTTCCAATAAAAAAAAGGAACCTGTGACGGTTTTGGCCGCTCCCAGGAACTTGAGTTTCATAAATGCATTCCCCCAAAACTGTATAATTAATATGATTATACAGCAACTATCTTCCTTGCGTCTTTATTTGTCGATAATTTCTTAAAGCCTTCATAAAAATCAATGATTTCAATGCGAATAAGTATAGTGTTACCGGTTAATAACGCCCTATTAATATTTTCGAAACTGTTTTTGCCAAAATCTTTCACTATTTCGATACTATCCAGATATTCGATTTGTTCACTGTATTTATTATGTACCTGTTCGTAAATACCAAAATACAGTTCTTGGATTTGTTTTAAACGACGAGTTAATTGAGCGATGTCATAATCGTCTTTTTCGATCATGTGCATGATGCTGTGAAAAAGATTATGGATCAATTGATTTTGAAAAATAGATACCATGACTTCGCGGCGATATTGTTTGCACAACAGGTAACGCAGGTAGTCTTTTAATTCTTTTTGCCCGGTCATTCCCAATAAATGAAAAGCGTTCAGGAGTTCTATTTCGTTTGCAGTAATTTCCCCAAACATAGCAAAACCCCCTTTAGTTTTATACTAAAAGAGGTTCAACTAAATACCCGCTAAATCCTTTAGTTAATTATCGTATTATTGTTTACGGTTTCGATTTTATTCCCCATTACTATAGCTATTTCTGGTAATTAACCCTTTCTATGTCGTTTAAGAAAGGTGCCCATTCTTTCTATCGCTTGCTGAATATTATCGATACTAGCCGCATAGCAGCATCTTATGAAACCTTCTCCATTATTACCAAATGCAGTTCCAGGTACTGCAGCAACCAGGTCCTCCCGTAATAATTTGGCACAAAAATCTTCGCTGCTTAAACCAGAACTTTTAATAGATGGAAAACAATAGAAAGCGCCGCGTGGTTCAAAGCAATCCAAGCCGATGGATTTGAACCCGGATAACATAATCCGGCGTCGATAATTATAATTTTCGACCATTTTGCGCATTTCCGGTTCCCCATGGCGCAGAGCTTCTATAGCTGCCTTTTGTGCCATAATAGGAGCACACATAATAGTATACTGGTGGATTTTATTCATGGCTCCGATCAGATCGGGATGTCCGCAGGCATACCCTATTCTCCAGCCGGTCATGGCATAGGCTTTGGAAAAACCATTTAAGACCAGGGTGCGTTCCTTCATTCCCGGCAAGGAAGCAATCGAAACATGCCGGCCATTATAAGTCAATTCCGAATATATTTCATCAGATATTACAATAAGGTCGTTTTTGATAATAATATCAACCAGTGCTTCCAGGTCTTCCTTGCGCATAATCCCACCGGTTGGATTATTGGGATAAGGCAGTATTAAAACTTTGCTTTTAGGTGTAATACAGCCGGCCAGCACATCCGGCCGCAGCCGATATTCATCCTCATCGAAGGTATCGACCGGTACGGCGGTGCCGTAAGCCAGAACCGTGCCGGGAGCATAAGATACATAACAGGGCTGCGGTACCAGAACTTCATCGCCCGGACCCACCAGAGCCCTCAGGGCGAGATCCACTGCTTCACTCACACCGATGGTGACCAGTATATCACTACTAGGCTCGTATTCCACCCCGATCGTGCGCTTCTGGTAGGCAGCAATCTCCTCTCGCAATTCGAGCAGACCCATATTAGAAGTATACATGGTCTCGCCCTTTTCCAGGGAGTAAAAACAGGCTTCTCTAATATGCCACGGTGTCTCAAAATCAGGTTCACCGACACCGAGTGATATAACTCCCTCTGTCTGAGAAACCAGATCGAAAAATTTCCTGATGCCGGAAGGAGGTATGGACTTCACTACATCCGACAGATATTTGCTTATGTCGTTCATGGGCTTACCACCAGTCTTTTCTCTTCATTGGGGTCTTCAAAGATTACGCCATCCTGTTTATATCTTTTGAGAATAAAATGAGTAACCGTACTCTGGACCTCGTGCAGGGTGGAAAGCTTGTATGAAACAAAGGAGGCTATTTCCTTCAGACTTTTGGCGTTAACCACGACCGATAAATCATAAGTGCCACTCATTAAATAAACACTGCTGACTTCCGGAAAACGATATATTCTTTCCGCAATACTGTTGAAACCCACCTCACGTTCCGGTGTAACTTTAACTTCAATCATAGCAGTAACACCGTTTGCACCAAGGCGTTCCCAGTTAATTATGGTATTATAACCGAGAATTATTTTGTCATTCTCCAACTTGGCCAGAACCCCATTAATAGTCTCAATGCTTTCATCCAGCATTACGGCCATGGTTTCCGGTTTCAGTTTGGCATCCTGTTCAATCAGGCTGAGAATCTTTTTTTCTAACTCCATTCTATTACCCCCTTCTATATGGTTATTAAACTGAAGTTTGGTTAATTAGGTGCGTCGATATCGATATAAATAAAATAAGACTCTCATCCCTGAAAGGGACGAGAGTCTGTTCTCCCGCGGTACCACCCTGATTGGCTTAAGCCCTGCTCTCCCATTTAACGGTTGGTGGCCGTCCGGCTTGTCTTCACCGGAACTCCCGGGTGGCTTAAATCTTGCTGTCCTGCCGGCTTGCACCTACCCTGGCTCTCTGTTAAGTGACAGACTTCTGATTTTTGGCCCGATCATCGCAAATAATGAATTTTTAAATATGGTATCACTAGAATAATGTATCGTCAAGTATAATATGCCGTTATTAAAACGCCATTTATAACCAGACGGTACAAAGATTAACTGAACTTTTCCCACCTAAACTGCATATTATTATCCAGAATCAGATTGGGAGGTGCTTTCCTTGAATACTGCACTGGAATTCACATCAGCGGAACGAGAAGCAGTTAATAAAGTAGAGAATTATTTTAAATGCAAAGATATGCCGTTGCAAGAGAAATTATTGCATGCCTTACTTATCGCCCAGCACGATCTGGAAGCGCATAATTTTACCAATAACCTGGAAAAAGTTAGAATCCTTGATTTCAAAAATACCGTTAACGATCTCCTGTCAAAAATCAGACACCGTAATGTTGATCTATAAGTCAGTACTTTCCACTCTTCATAATTGAATAGACCAGAAACAGACCCAATATCATAGCAAGCGCAAAGCCGGCTTCAACCAGCGGAAAACGATTAAGAAAATGACTGGTGCTATTATTGACTATGAGGCTGGTGCCGATGATGATACTGGCCAAAATAATAGCCAGCGAAATGCGATTGGAGATTACATCCGCACGGGCCAGCAAACGTCTAAGATTAGTATGTTCCAATTTAATTTTTAATTCCCCGTCTTTGATAAGACCCAGGATATCTTCCAGTTCTCGTGGCGCGGCTGATAGCAGGCTGGCATAATCCAGGCTGAAATTCTGCAGCTTTTCTTTGATTTTACCGGCAGAATATTTTTTCATAAGAACTTTGCGCCCATAAGGCTCGGCTATATCTACAATACTTAACTGAGGATGCAATTGGGCTACTATATTTTCAACCGTCATAAGCATCTTGGCCATCAATGATAATTCAGGCGGTATTCTAATGCGAAACCGGGTAGACAATTCCACTAATTCTCCCAGAGCTTCACCCATTTTGATCTGCGACAGGGGCAATCCATAATATTTTTGCTGAAGCCGGGCAACCTCGCGTTTCAATTCAGTCCGATTAACCGAATCACTGCCGGCCCCCAACCGCAAAAGGGCCCGGGTTACTTTATCAACATCATAACGCATCATGCCGAGCAGTAATTCAATGCAATTTTCTTTGAGGAAATCATCAATAACGCCAATTTGTCCGAAATCATAAAATACTATTTTTTCGCCCGGGCCAATGGCCAGGTTGCCCGGATGGGGATCAGCATGGAAAAATCCGTGTTCGTATATCTGCTTGAATAATGCATCTACCAGATTAGTACAAATTTTCTGCAGGTTATAATCGGCCGTCTTGAGGCCGGAGATATCTGAGATTTTGACTCCTTCAACATACTCCAGAGTCAACACTTTTTTGTGCGTAAAATTCCAATAAACCCTGGGAATAATAACGTTTTTATCACCCTGATAATTTTTATAAAATATATCCGCATTACGGGCTTCTTTTTCAAAATCCAACTCATTAATGATGGCCTCGGCCAATTCGTTTACAATTTCAGTAACTTTATAGAATCTTCCCCAATAAGTTCTCTTTTCTATTAATTTCGCCAGTTCACCTAAGATTTCCAGGTCGGTATGGACCATCTTTTCGATGCCGGGACGCTGTACCTTCACTACTACCTTATCGCCTGATTTAAGAGCCGCCTCGTGAACCTGGGCGATTGAAGCAGCTGCAATAGGTTCCGGTGAAATATAGGCAAAATCACGTTCCGGTTCAATACCTTCACTTTTAAAAATAAGTAAAACCTCCTGAAACGAAAAAGGAGGCACGTCATTCTGCAATTTTTCTAATTCTTTCAGGTATTGCGGTGCCACTAAATCTGGTCTGGTACTTATCAGTTGTCCAAGTTTAATATAGGTAGGCCCCAGCTCCTGTATGGCATAGCGTAAACGCACCGGTGCACTGGCAGGTTCTGTTCTGACCGACGCAGTTATATCTCTGCCTAATAATTTGCGCATATCTACCCGGTCAAAAATAAAACCAAAGCCATGTTTTATTAATATGTTGGAAACTTCCTTGAAACGCGTGAAATGATTTATGTGAGATATACGTTTTTGAAAGCGCAATTACAATCCCCGCCTAACACATGAAAAATTAATTACTGCCAGGATTGTTGCCCGGCAGTAATTAATATACAAACCAACCGGCTTTATTCTGATTCTGATTTTTCTTCTAGTTTTTGGATTCTATCTTCCAAGGCTTGAAATTCAGCCCGGCTCACTGCACCTAAGTCACCTTTAAATTCATTTATACTTTGAGCAATCATGGAATGGATTTCTTTCTTTTGCTCTTCGCCCTTTTGCATAACTTCTTCCAGGAATTCTTTGCCTTCTTCTTTGCTCATCTCGCCTTTTTCTTCCAGCTCAGAAATGAATTTTTCTGCCTTTTCTCTGGTAATGCAAAGAGCTCCCAGTCCTAAATAAAATGCCTTTTTCATAAAACTCATCAAAAGACCTCCCTCGTTATTGATTTAACGCCTTAGGATTACACTATCAGCATAGCATAAACCTGCTTAGTATCATATGTTTTCCTTAAAGGTACAATTTCATAACTATCTAAAAAAATTTATTATTCCTGGACCAGATTCCTGTGTTTGTATATTGATTTATCCCCGCATGGGAGTTATAATATCTCTTGCACGGGCCATTAGCTCAATTGGCAGAGCAGCTGACTCTTAATCAGAAGGTTCGGGGTTCGACTCCCCGATGGCCCACCATATGAAACATAGGCCCCTTGTATATTGAGGGGCTTTTTTGTGAGCATTTATAAATTTAAAAAATAAGTCAATGCTCACATTTTGCTCACGCATTTATAAAAAACATTTTTGCTTCCCCTATTTTCTCCTTTTAATATTCCTACATTATTATATAAGCCACATATCTTGCGAGCACGCAAGCTATACGCTAAATTTGAAATGACCAGAAACGGGCCACTTCCAGGCCACTTTTTCATTGAATCTATGATAATATATAAAATAGATAAATGAATACAGTAAATACGCCGGTTCACGAGAGCCGGCTTTTTATTTGGGAATAAGCACTTGCCCACCGGCAGGTGCTTTATTTTTTCAACCACGGGCCGGCCAGTCCGTTACCAGGCCAGGGGGGCCCCTTCCTCCCCTGGTCGAGTGCTGATGTTAACCTGAAGGGGAGGCATCTGGATGAAAAGGAAGCGCGGCAACTATCTGCAGCTATCACGGCGCCTATTTAATGATGACGAATTAAATAAATTAACTATCAATGCTAAGTGGTTATATGTTGTCTTGAATGAGCTTGAACATAAATACACCGGACCCAATGAAGCTTTCTGTTATCGAAGCAATGAGAATCTGGCTCAGGATTGTGGCTTCAGTTTACCAACGCTGAAAAGAGCCAAGAAAGAGCTCAAGGATGCTGGCCTAATTCAAACATGGCCTATGCACTGGATAGATAAAGAAACCGGTAAAAAATCAGCAAAACATGTAACGGCTTACCGGGTTATGGAGTAGGCAATGGTAAAAATATGAGCCTTTGGGCAATGGTAAAAATTTGAGCCTAGGCAATGGCTCAGATTTTGCCCACTAACTAAGAATTAACTTAAACTAAGAATTAACTATATATAACTCAACTTTCGGTGCAGAGATTAGTAAATAACCTCTGGATATATACGGGCT
>ENA-UOOI01001454-UOOI01001454.1-fermentation-metagenome-genome-assembly--contig:-NODE-1454-length-24630-cov-6.283093_pt1 | contig 24630 bp, 22 predicted proteins | sample MGYA00245779_ERZ724027 | MGnify/ENA primary metagenome ERZ724027 (study PRJEB28704, sample SAMN03018318) | fermentation metagenome | biome: anthropogenic terrestrial biome; feature: soil; material...
GACGAAAACTTGAAAAGTTGGTCGCTCCCCGTGCGGGAGCGTGGATTGAAATGACGGGGGCCGGTTTTCGGTGATGATTTTTCGCATGTCGCTCCCCGTGCGGGAGCGTGGATTGAAATCTTCTTGCGATTAATCAGCTCTACCCCGGCATCGGTCGCTCCCCGTGCGGGAGCGTGGATTGAAATTTATGCCTAAAATTGGAAAGGATGAGCGGCATGCGTCGCTCCCCGTGCGGGAGCGTGGATTGAAATCGAAAGAACAGCTTAATCTTTTGCCCCCAAACTAGTCGCTCCCCGTGCGGGAGCGTGGATTGAAATATTCTGTTTTTCAAAAGCCTTGACGGTCAGGCAACGTCGCTCCCCGTGCGGGAGCGTGGATTGAAATGGATTTCTCCCTAAAACCACGGTAGATACAATAGTCGCTCCCCGTGCGGGAGCGTGGATTGAAATATGTCGTTGCACTATGACCGCTTTACCCGAATCATGTCGCTCCCCGTGCGGGAGCGTGGATTGAAATCTACCTGACCAGGATGCAGGGCTACGCGCAGGCACGTCGCTCCCCGTGCGGGAGCGTGGATTGAAATTGGAATGATGGGGGCTAATCGCCCCCAAACTCCTGTCGCTCCCCGTGCGGGAGCGTGGATTGAAATCTGTACAAGCAAGGTTAAACCGATTATTTTCAATGTCGCTCCCCGTGCGGGAGCGTGGATTGAAATTACCATTTTGAGGCGGTCATTCGCATAGCTTTGAGTCGCTCCCCGTGCGGGAGCGTGGATTGAAATTTTTGCAACAGCAACGAGGCACGGCGCATTTAAGTCGCTCCCCGTGCGGGAGCGTGGATTGAAATCTTTGGATGTTTACGAAGTTTTAGATACTCAACAGTCGCCCCCACTCTTGCCATTGATGGAGGCTTCCGAAAGAGGAAACTTCAGGGTCGATGTTAAAACAGTATCCGCCACTCTTGGACATTCACAAGTTTTTACAACTTCGAATATTTATGCCCATACATTCGCCCAAGCGCAGGCAAGGGCATCTGAAGCTGTCGCCGATGCATTGAATTTTGATAAGAAAAAGCAGGCATATTCATTGCCGATTTCCTCCTGTGATTGTTTATTTTCATTCTAAATGATTAACTTTTCACAGGGCTTATAACAACCTTAAATTAACCATAAATATCAAAGGCGAGCATAAATAAAAAACGTCAAGGCTGAATACACAAATAGTGCACAGCCTTGACGAACTAAATATGTAAAATATTTGCATTCCAAAAAATAGTTCTACACGTGAAAGGGGATAGATAACCTTTCGTTCGATGTGAAAATCCGACTATTTCACTCGGAATGTTTTGGGCGCGTAGCGGTAGACAAGAATTAGCGCGACGACGATATAAAGGCAGGTGGATGCAAGCACGATCAGCGTAAAATAGGACGGAGGGCTTTTGATTTTCATGCAAAAGAAGCACAGAAAATAGACGCCGTAATTGATTCCGCTGTAAAACGGATTCTTCATTCCAAGTTCGGTCGTGTACGGCTGAAAGACATAATACAGAAACAGGTGATGAACCGAAAAGAACAACGACAGTAGCAGGATGGAAAGCGCAAACGCGACCGTGTCAATGACCGGCCAGTTCGAACCAAAAACAAGAGTCAGGCCGAAGACGGCTGCAAAAATGGCAAAAGCAATAATCAGGTTCAGCCCGGCCACGCGCCGAAGCCGCACTTTGAAATTGGACAAAACCGCACTCTTCTCTCGATAAAACGAATACCGCAGAAGACTGATATCGCAGTTATAGAACATTGCCTTGCACACGCGTTCCCCGAGCGAGGAAAAGTACATGATGAAAACAAACACGGGCAGGATAGCGTCCGGCCTTGATACCAGCGACTTGAAGTTCGGCTGATAGGCAGAAGCGACAACTGCCGCCGCAAAAAGGATTGCGATGATGACAAGGCGAACAAGAATAGGCCTCACTAAAATACGCCTGTGGCGGCGAAAGAAAATGGCGTTCAGATAGGCAAAGCCCGTTTTGCTTTCAAGCTTGTGCGTATCAAGATCAGCATGTTTAAATTCCTTTTCCCGAACCGCAACGTCTGAAAATTTGGCCTCGGTAACCACTTTATTGACATCGATTGAATAATCGGAAGCCTTCAGGCTTTCCATTGCCAGTTCATGATATTTTCCGTATTTCAGGATTCCCGCCAGACTGCAGCCCAGCAGGAGAAGGAGCAGCAGCAGAAAGGCCGGGTGGAAAAGCAGACCGCTGAGCATAAGAGGCCGGTGCAGTAGAACCGGGAGATACGCGGCAAGCAGACAGAAAATGAGAGTGCAAACGACATACACAGATTTCTTGCTGAGCATAACACCGGTCCCGAAGTAGACAAACAGGAAGAACATTTCAGCAGTCAGACTGAAGGCCAACAGCATGATGGCAAGCACACCCCCCTGCGCAAGAGTGCCGCCCATAAAAATAGTCGCAATCAACACCGAGGGCAGAAAAGTAATAAAGTCCACCAGTTCATTTAGTAAAAGAGTTGAGACGATGTAATTGCGCGCATTCATATGCATGAGGCGGATGCAGATATATTTATTCCGGTCGGTCTCAAAAGCAAAAGACGTGATGAATGATCCTATGACATTTAGAAAGAAAAACACATTGAGATACGCCGCATACCGCAGATCAGTGTTTTTCTCCATGAGCATAACCGTCAAAACTGAGAGAAGGCCGATAAAAAGGGCTTTGCCCAAAAACCTAAAAATGGCTCTGAAAACGGCAGCAACAATGGAAGCATTCCGTTTCAGGGAAATATCCGCATAAATGCGGGAAGGAACAAGCCGGCCGATCAGCGGAATACGTTTGAAATAGTAGAGAAACACATTCGCATTGATCGACGCCCTGACATTAAAAATGGTTTTCAGTGTATTTTGCATCATACTTCATTCTCATCTTTCAGCAGACTGATGATCTTTTCTTCAAACTGCGGATCACCGATAATGGAATGGTCGACCTGCTCAAGTTTTCCGTCGTTCAGCAGCACAATCTCGTCGCACAGATCGGTGGCAAGCTGCAGAATATGAGTTGAAAAAAGGATAATATGATCCTGCCGCATTTCACGCAGCAGCTTTTTGATTTCAAGCGCCACCACGACGTCAAGTGACGTAAGTGGTTCGTCCAGCAGAATCACCGGCGGCTTGGAAATAATGAAGCAGAGCATCTGGATTTTGTTCTTCATGCCGTGTGAATAGCCCTTGATGAGGCGATGCCGGTCGTCCTGGCTGATCTGCACAAGGTCAAAATAGTCGTCGGCCTCCTTGCCCGCCGGGGCATGATCTTTGTTAACATCAATGAAGAACTTGATGAATTCATATCCGGTCAGGAACTCCGGCAGAATCGGCGTTGAAAAAACATAGCCGACCTTCTCAGGGTCAAGCGGCTGTTTTTGCTCCCCGCTCAGAAGGCTGGATTCGCCCGCGTCTGCTTTCATCTCGCCGCTCAGGCAGTTAAAGAGGGTTGTCTTCCCCGCTCCGTTGCGCCCGAGCAGGCCATAGATTTTCCCTTGCTCAAATGTGAAATTGACGCCTTTGAGTACCTCTTTGTCGTCGAAATTTTTTTTAATGTTTCTTAGTTCCAATTGCATAAAGCTGCTCCTTAAAATCTAATAGAATCCCATTTTGTAATATTCATTAAAATTATATATGATCAACTTTTCACAAATCTTATATCAATCTTAAATTAACCATAAATATTAAACGTGATCACAAAAATATTTATGGTCACGTTTTTGTTTATTATGTTTTGAATTGAATGATAAATTTGCTTCCTGCATCAATATCGCTGATCAGGTTAATAACTCCGCCATGTTTTTCTATGATAGCTTTCGTTATGGCAAGGCCAAGACCGGTCCCCTCGCTTTTTGAATTTCTTGAATCGTCTACCCGGACAAAAGATTGGAAAATATTCTCTGCCAATTCCTTTGGGATGCCTGCTAATAGGCCAAACTCCTTTGCGTTAAGATCAACTGGTACTCCAGAAATTTGTCCTTATCCAAAGCAATGTCACCTATTACCAATATATTGCTTTCTTCTTTTTGAGCAGAATACTTAAAATATCTCCGCAATTGCGCTTTAATTCTGGCTGCCACCTCAACAGGGTTAAAAGGCTTTCCAATATAATCATCCGCACCGAACCCAAGTCCAAGCACTTTATCGACATCTTCATCTTTGGCTGTTATAAATATTACCGGAATGGTACTTTTTGCCCGCGTATCTCTTTTAGAACTCTATACCCATCAACGATTGGCATCATAACGTCCAATAGCGCAAGATCGATTTTTTCGGTATTTATAATCTTAGATTGCTTCAACTCCGTTTTCAGCCTGAAAGACGTGATGACCATCTTTAGCAATATGCATCTCTAAAAGTTCCAGTATATCTGTCTCATCCTCTGCAACCAATATATTCAATCTTAACACCCCCAACTTGTTAAATTATAGATTCACGACTTTACGTCAATTGATTACCTTTCATGTCATTATAAATTGAAATCCATATAAAAGCAAATATCAACCGCTTCACCTGGGGTACTGCCTTTTGGCTTACGCCTTACAAGAATGATTTCAATTTATTGTATTTTACAGAAGTGAATGCGCAGAGTGCAAAAGGCAGCAAGTCACGAATACAAAAACAATAAAATGGATAACCAACAAAAGGAATATATCAAAAAAATCATCTCATTTCAGATAGTATAGTTGACTTTACATGTAAAGTCAACTATACTAGTATTGAAGGGAGAGAATCATGGAAACTTTATCTAATACAGTAAGAGAGTTACGAGTACAAAAAGATATCTCTCAGGGGAAATTTGCAGAGCTAGTAGGTGTTACTAGACAAACAATCATTTCTTTGGAAAAAGGCAGCTATGTACCCTCACTACTTTTGGCTATGCGGATATCTGAAGTACTTGAAGCACCTATTGAACAAATATTTAAAAAGGAGAACATATAATGAAAAAAACTATATTTATAAGTATTAGTAACACAATATTATTTCTATTATTTGGCCTAACTCTTTTATTTCCTTTTTCTGAAATTCACCAGATTGGAACCGCAGGATTTAGCGGAACTATTACAATCTATCCAATGCTATTAGCTATATACCTCATTATCTATCCCGTTGTCTATTTTACTATTGGGAAAAAGCTTAAATGGAGCATAAAAGATAATTCTGAACTGAAATTTTCGGACGAACGAGAAAAAGTCATTGTGTCCGAAGCAGCGAAAACGTCATATAAAATATTGGTTGGTGGCTTAATTGCCATCATAGCAATAATTGGCGGAGTTAAGTTTTTTTCACTATTTACACATGAAACTATTAGTATATATTTTGTAAGCGTGCTATTAATAACAATATTGCTTGTTTTATCCACAGTTATATATTGTATTAAATGGTGTTTGGAATACCGAAAATAGAATAACATTGGAATTTATTGCGCAATGCAAAATCTAGGTGTACTATGCTGCTTAAGGTCATATGTACCTTAACAATATCTGCGGATACGATCTTTTATCCTGAAATTCAACATACAGACAAGAAAAAAGAACACCTCATGCACATGATCCAGTTGTGTGACGAACGGGATTTGCAGATTGCGGCAGCAACCATCAAGGCATTACTGGATACAAAGTAGTCAGGGAGCCATCCTCTTTTTCGGAGGATGGCTTTCATATTAAGACGGGCCAAACGATGCGGCACAGTATCACCCCATTTCACGGCTACCGGCCGTCAAATACCGGAACCGTCATCCGCTATGAAAGTGGAGCATAAACCGGATGAAATTGTCAGAAGCTGTCGCCGATGCATTGAATTTTGATAAGAAAAAGCAGGCATAAGAACCAAATAAGAACCAAAACACGAGTCTCAGAAAAAATAAAAATCCCGGAAGCCGCATCAACGCTGGCTTCCGGGATTTTATACTATGGCGGAGAGGACGTGACTCGAACACGCAACACCTTGCGGTGCACCACATTTCCAATGTGGCTCCTTACCAATTAGAATACCTCTCCAACTGGCACAACGGCTGACTTTATTTCAGCCGACTTCTTTATTATATCGAACCTTTTTTAAAAAATCAAGCCTTTTCTTGAAAAAACAGGATTTTCAGCACGGTCAACTTCTCAGCTTTTTAGGTTCAGCCTCTTTAGGGCCGGCAGGGTAATCCGCAGCAGCGTTGAGGTAGCCATTCCGGCGATCACGCCGGATACCAGCAGGACCGGGAAATATGACCACATAACCAAGTTGGTATACAACAAAGAAGCTGCGGCAATCTGCCCGGTATTATGAAAAATCGCTCCTACGATGCTAATCATCAGGTAAGAGATTCTATTCTGGAAAATTGCCATGCACAGAAGCATCATAACAAGGGACAAGAGCCCGCCGCACAGGCTCAGAAACGCAGCGACCGCACCTTGGGTCAGAAAAACGAAAAAGGATTTGAGAACAGCCAGAGTAAACGCGTCTCTCTTTTTTAAAAAAAACAGCGAATACATGACAACGATGTTTGACAGACCCAGTTTAATTCCCGGCGCCGGCATGGGAATCGGGAGCTGATATTCCACAACCGTCAGGACCAATGCAACCGCAAACAGCAGCGCAGTGACAACCATCCGCCGGATCGCGGCGGAATCCATCCAATGATTTGCTTTTCGTTCCCGGCCGGATGGCCGTTTTTTCTGATGCATAATCATACATTCCCTAACCGATCACAAGATCCGAATCACTGGCGTTTTTCCCGTTTTTCGGCACGATCTTCAGGACAATTTTATTGGGCAGACAGGCCGCGCTTTGGCCAACGGTCTTCAGCCTGCCGGCTTTGATGCAGATTTTATTCGAGCAGTTGGATTTTTCAAAGCAAATGCTTCCATCGCTGAATTGATGAAACACCACGTTCTTATTCTGTGGGATCGAAAACCTGCGGTCAACGCCTTTTGTTAAGTCAATGGTTTCCACCAGTTCCGATTTGTAATAAATCTGCGCAACTGCAGCTTCCGATTTATATTCTTTTTGATAAAACATCCAGCCCAGAAAGCTGCAGGCGAGAATGATCAAAAGGATGATAAAGTCCGTTTTTTTAATAAACTTCATAAGCATCTCCGAACAAAATTTTCATCAGACTGCTTTCGGCCAAAAGGCCACCGAAAAAAGGAACTGCTCCGAGTCTCTGAAATATCAAGCAAAAAGATATTATAAGAGATACCAGATAGAAAGTCAAGGCCACCTTTTTGTAGAGCAAAGCGGCACGCCGCTTCCAAAATATGTATTGACATTTCAGAAGCACTCTTTATAATTTACTTAAGAAGAAACATAAATTCATCGGACTTTCTAACCAAACAAGCAGGGGGATTTTGCCATGCATCAAAATAAGAATGATACACCTGGGTATGTAAAAATCAAGAATTACATTTTGGATAAAATCAAGGGAGGAGAATATACCGTCGGCTCAAAAATCCCCACCGAAATGGAACTTGCAAAAATGTTCTCCGTTTCCCGTGTGACTGCAAACAAAGCCATCGCGGAGCTTTCCGTTGTCGGGATTCTGCAAAGAATTCCGGGGAAAGGGAGCTTCATCCGCGACCAGTCCTTTCCGGCCTCTGTTCCGATCGCCTCTGCAGTTCCACCGTCGAAACTGCGCTTGGTGGGTAATGTCCGCCTCTATCGTCTGTTACAGCTTCGCGTGATTCAAGAGCTATCTCCCGAGCTGACTGAAAAAATCGGCGTCAAAAAAGAACCCTTTTATGAAATTATTCTCGCCAGCCGAAGCGAAGAAAAAATCCAGTCTTTAAAATGCATCTACATTCCCTGCTCTTTGATCCCTGACATTACTCCATCGCTTAACTACCTGCGATCTCATTGCATTTTTGATTATTTGAAAGTTTACGGGGCCATTCAGCCAGCATCCCTTAAAGTTTATGCCAACGTTCCCCCCTATTCATTTCTGAAAAGCGCAGAGGAACTGCTGGGCAGCCCGGAGGGAAACGGGGTCTGGTGCATAACTATTCATGCCGCCGACCAAAAGTTGCTGAGCACCGTTTTTACCATTTATCCGGATAACGTGCGGAACATTCCGCTGATCGCTCTCACCCTCTAAAAGGGCGCTTGCCAGCTAAAAAGCCGGTCAGCTTCCAAAATGAAACAAAATCCCAATCACGGCGGAAATGCCGATGAACACCGCCGGATGCCATTTGATTTTTCTCATGGCAAAGAACAGGATCACAGCAAGCAGAAGTGCCTTCCAGTTCACGAGAAACAGCGGGTTCCAAGTTTGCTGAAACTTCCCTAACGTTAGGATGGAAACTACCACCACGCCCAAGCCGGCCGATGCAATCAGTCCGGTCGAAGCCGGACGAAGCGTATAAAACGCATCCTGAACAAAACGATTCTGCTGAAAACGGCTGAGCATGCGTGCAATCACCAGAATGATAATGATGGAAGGGGTAACCAAACCCAATGTGGCGGCTATGGCACCGGGTACGGAAGCAAGCCGAAACCCAACATAGGTGGCCATATTTACGCCGATCGGCCCCGGCGTTGATTCCGACACGGCAAGCATATTGGCGACATCCATAGGGGTAAACCATCCCGTGCTGCTTCCCAGACTGGTCAGAAAGGGAATTGTCGCCAGCCCGCCGCCGATGGAAAAGAAACCGATTTTAGCGAATTCGTAAAAGAGACGCAGATAGATCATGACGCGCGCTTGCCTCCCTTCGTAAGGATGCCGGTCGCAGCTGCCAGCACAACCCAGAGAATCGGGGAAAGATTCGTAAAGAAAGACAGCAGAAACACACAGAGGAAAATTCCAAAGGTCAAGGCATCCCGGATGGAACTCTTGCCCAGTTTGATCACCGCGTTTAGAATCAGAACACAGACGCAGACCCGCACAGCGGCAAAAGCATCTTTCACCACCTGAAGCTGGGCAAAATTCTGTAAGAATGCGGCGATTGTCAAAATGATAATCAGGGCCGGAAACACCAGGCCCAGCGTTGCGACAATGCCGCCGGCAACTCCTTTGCGCTTGTAACCGATAAATGTAGCCGTATTGACTGCAATAACTCCCGGAGTGCATTGGCCAATCGCATAGTAATCTGCCAGCTCGTTGTCTTCCGCCCATTTCTTATTCTCCACGATCTCTCGCTGAAGGATGGGAAGCATGGCATATCCGCCGCCAAAGGTAAGGGCACCAATCCTGGAAAAGGTAAAGAAAAGATCGACAAATTCAGACATTAGCAAAATCCTTTCTGAAAGTCAGCCACCGGAAAATCCATTTCATAAGTTTAACTGAACCCTTTTGACGGAAAACTCAGGCCCGCCGGCAGCCTTGGTTGATTGCCTGGTAAAAATGGAACCAATGACCTATAAAATGCGGTAGGGTCTTCCATCCGTACCTAATTTTTCATTATATCACATAGATACTCCCATAGCACCGCCGCTGTAAACTTTTACCTGTTGCCCTTTCGGGAAATTCAAGGGCCGCGACTTTTCCACGAAAGACAAAGAGGGCAAAAGGATTCGCACCAACAAACAGGAATGCAAAATCTCCGGCCACCGAAAAGCAGGTTAACGATTTGTCGTTTTTTGAAACTTTTTCTCGCGTCCAAAATTTGCACGGAAGACAGATAAGTGTTGACGGAAAGCTGTGAAAAGGCCATAATAAAAAGGAAAAAACATTTTGAACACAGTCATCGCTGATCATAATGAATTTAAGGAATGAGTAACTTGCCAAATGAAGATGCTGTTGAGAACATTTTACAGAAAAATCATTTAAAAAAGACAAGAGCCAGGATTTTGATCCTTGGGGTCCTGATGGATTCCTTGCCCGAAACAGTGGATGAAATTTTTTCTTATCTAAACCAGGAAAAAGAAAAGTTGAGTTTGTCCACGGTTTACAGAACCTGTGAAACCCTGACTCAAAAGGGCATTTTACTAAAATCGAATCTGACGGATGACGGTCTGGCCCGGTACGAATACTTGAAATTCGAACACACGCACCATGCCATTTGCCTGGGCTGCAATAAAATCATTCCGATTGACGACTGCCCTTTCGGGCAGTTCGATCAGCTGATGAAGAAAAAGTATGGATTTGACGTTACAAGCCATCGCATTGAAATTTACGGGTACTGCGAAAGTTGCAGCCGGAAGATGAAAAAGAAATGACGCCGGGTTTCTGCCCGTTTACGCCTAGATTCTGATCTGAAAGACCACTTTGCGGATCAGAATCACCGCCACAAGTACCGCAACAGAAACCAGCGCGGTGAATCCTCCCGGCGCTACATTGAGATAATAGGAAAAATAAAGTCCTGATAAAATATCAAGGACACTGAAAAAGATGGAAAACACAAGGGTGAAGCGGAACCCTTTTCCAAACTGCAGCGCCGTGGCAACCGGAAGAGCAATCATGGAGCTTAAAACAAGGATGCCCACAATCCGGATGGAAACCGATATCGTTGAAGCGACCAAAATTGAAAAGACATAGTTGATCAGTTTGACTTTTACACCCGCGATCTTCGCAGTTTCTTCGTCATAGGCGATATAAAGCAGCTGATTGTACAGAAAGATCAGCGTCAGGACGGAGATCACGCTCAGAATCACGATTGTTACCATATCAAGCTTGGTAACGGTCAAAACGCTTCCGAACAGAAAAGAATCCACATTGGCATGCAGCCTTCCGGAACTGATCAGGGTAATGGCAATCCCAACGCTGAGCGAAAGTACAATGGTCAGGATCAAATCGGTGTATTTCTTAAAATAAGTGCGAAGGAACTCAATCATGGCCCCGCAGAATGAGGTGAAAATGAAGGCGCCGAGTACCGGGCTTTGACCGCACAAGAGGCCGAGCGCAATTCCTGCCAATGAAGCGTGGGAAAGGGTGTCCCCGATCATGGAGTACCGGCGCAGCACCAGGAAAATTCCGATGCACGGGCAGAGAATGGAAATAAAAGCGGAAACGAGCAATGCATTTCGCATAAAGGCATACTGGAACATTCTTATGGATTCCCTTCCTCGTGATTTAAAAATTCAGCGGCATATTTTTCCGGGGTGCAGAGATGGCCTTTCCCCCGAACCAGATGATAAATTAAAGTAGAATTTGAAATGGCAGCATCCAGGTTGTGTTCGACGGATACGACCGTGATGCCTTTTTTTTGATTGATTCCGGAAAGGAATCGGTAAATTTCCCGCTGGCCGCCGATATCCACCCCGGTGGACGGTTCATCCAGAATCAGCAGGTCTGGATTTCCCATTAGTGCCCGCGCAATAAAAATCTTCTGGCTCTGCCCGCCGGAAAGATTCCCCATCAGGGAAGCCTGAAACGATTCCATTCCAACCCAACGCAGGCTTTCCGAAATTACCCGCTTGTTTTTGATTTTGATAAGTTTACGGTAGGAATTCAGCATTTCATAAACCGTAATCGGAAAATTCGAGTTGGAAAAATCATTTTTCTGCGGGACATACCCGATCCGTTTCGCTCTGGTGACAATTTTCCCTTTCGTCGGCTTCAGCAGCTTTAGAATCAGTTTCATCAGCGTGCTTTTCCCGCATCCGTTTTCCCCAACAATTGAAATATAATCACCGTCTTTGATATTCAAATTGATTCCATTCAAAAGATACGGCGGAGAACCGGTGTAAGAAAAAAAGAGTTCTTTTATTTCGATCAAAAGCGATCACCTGCTTTCAAAATTTGTAATTCCCTCTTGACAAATCGATCCTGCTAAGACTATTATAAATGCAAATGAGTTCCATTTGCAACATTTATTTTGGGGGTCAAGCGGAAATGTTTCAAAAAATGGCAGTTTTCATCTTAAGCATGCTGACTGCGCTGACATTTGCTTCCTGCAGCACATCCGGCAGTAATGGCAGCATCACAGGAAGCTCCACATCAACCAGCACCGCCGGCAAAAGCGGGAAAATCAAAGTGTCAGTTTCATTCGACGCAATGCGAGAATTTACCAAAGCGGTTGGAAAAGATAAAGTCGAAATCTCGACCATTATCCCAGATGGCACGGAACCGCACGATTTTGAACCGAAAGCCAAGGACCTTGCGGCGCTAAGCTCTGCCCAGGTCTTTGTGTACAGCGGATTTGGCATGGAAAACTGGGCAGACAAAGCTGTTCAGGCCGCAGGGAATAACAGCCTGATTGTGGTAGAAGCTTCGAAAGGAGCAACACCGATTCAAAATACCGACGCCGACGAGATCAAAGAACACGGGCAGTATGATCCACACCTCTGGATCAGCCTGAAAGGCGCTGAAATTGACGCGAGGAATATCCGGGACGGGTTGATCCAAGCCGATCCGTCGGACAGCGCCTATTTTAAGAAGAACTGCGACAGTTTCACTGCACAGCTGGAAAATCTTTACTCAGAATACAAAGTTAAATTGCAGTCGAATAAAAAGAAAAGCTTTGTAACCGGCCATGCCGCCTTTTCTTATTTGTGCCGGGATTTCGGGCTGAAGCAAAACAGTGTTGAAGATGTCTTTGCCGAAGGCGAACCCAGTGCGAAAAAACTGGCCGGACTGGTGGACTACTGCAAGAAAAACAAAGTAAAAACCATATTTGTCGAAGATATGGTAAGTCCGGCCGTTTCCCAAACTCTTGCAAAACAGGTCGGCGCCAAGGTAGAAAAGATCTACACCATCGAAAGCAGCGAAGACAATAAAAGTTATTTGGAGCGCATGAAAGTCAATTTAAAAGAGATCAGCGACAGCCTGACTGAAGAAGAAAGGACTGCACAACATTAAACTGCCGGGAAAAGCCAGCGCGGGAAAAGCACTGTGAGCCTTTGTTCACAGTGCTTTTTTATCAGAGGAAAACTCTCTCTCATTTTTATATCATATCCTGTCCATGGTAGACATAGATTTAAGAAAAAAGGATATGAGAAAAATGGAACGAAGCCACAAAAAAATCACACTAGCTATTTTCCTGTTTTCCATCCTGTTTCTTCTCCTCGGCTGCGCCGCGCTGGCCGACACGCAACCGCATCCGAGTTTCAGCTGGCTGACCATTTTTTCCGCCAGCGGCAGAAGCCAAGTAAATTTGCGGGAGCAACTGCTTCCGAAGTCCCGTTTGAGTGCCCTGCAAAACAAAGCACCACCCGTTTTCTCCAGGGGATGCTTCTTCCCCGTCTAGACATGGAAGCAATGAGCCTGCACTAGGATGATCTTTCCGGTGAAAAGACATATTCCACCCCGGCAGGGGAAGAAATCCGCCGGGTATGAATTTGAAAGACGCAGTCAATCGTTCCGCTGTGATAGATGTCATCCGGAGAACCGCAGGCCCGGAGTTTTCCGTGTTCCAGAACAAGGATCCGGTCGGCGTAACGGAGCGCCAGACCCAGGTCATGCAGAACGGCGACCACCGTTTTCCTCCGCTGCCTGAGAGTTCCGATCAGAGACATCAATTCAAACTGGCGGCTGATATCCAGATAGGTTGTCGGTTCGTCCAGCAAAACGACATCGGTGTCCTGCGCAATCAGCATGGCAAGATAAACCTTCTGTCTTTCCCCGCCGGAAAGGGATTCCAGCGGAATATCCCGAAATTTTTCTGTCCCGGTCGCCGCAAGCGCGTCTTCTACCGCTTCAAAATCTTTTTTCGAATATCTCCGCGAATAGGAAAGATACGGATATCTGCCGTGCAGCACCAGCGCACCGGCGGACATATGCGGCACGGCGCGCGCCTGCGGCAGAAAAGACACTTTCCGCGCAAATTCCCTGCGGGTCAGCGAAGCGGCATCCACTCCCTCCAGCAAAATTTTGCCGGAGGTCGGCTTTAAAAGCCGGACAATCAGTTTCAGAAGCGTGCTTTTCCCGCAGCCGTTCGGGCCGACCACCGCCGTGACTTCACCTTCCCGGAACCGGGCGCTGATCTCTTTTACTTTGTCCTCTCCACGGTAGCCCCCCGAAAGGTGCCAAAGCTCAAGCATGGAGATGCCTCCTTTTCGTCAGCAGCAGCCGGATAAAAAACGGTCCGCCGAGGAAGGACATCACAATGCCGACCGGAAGTTCAAACGGAGCGAAGATCAGGCGCGCCAGAAGGTCGCAGACGGTTACAAAAGCGGCGCCCGCTAAAATGCAGGCCGGGATCACCTTCCGGTTGTCCTCCCCGACAAAAAAGCGCACCGCATGGGGAACGATCAGGCCGACAAACCCCAACAGCCCCGCAAAGCTCACGGCCCCGCCCGCCAGAACGGCCGCGATCATCAGCAAAATGAACCGGTATGCCCCGACATTCATGCCGAGGGAATGGGCGGAATCTTCCCCAAGGGAGAGTACGTTCATTTCATAGCGGAGCAGCACAGCAAGCGCCAGGCCGATTACAATGTAAATCGAAGCAAAACGAAGGCCGTCCGCTGTAACATAGGACAGCCCCCCCATCATATAAGTGCTGGAACCGACCAGAACATCCGGAAAAAATTCTTTGATGGCATCGATCCCCGCCATCAGAATGCTGCTGATGGCAACTCCGGCCAGAATGATCGTGATTTTGGAAGCGCTGATCCGCAGGGCGATCGCCGAAACCGTGAGCGCGGTGAACAGAGCACCCAGAAAAGCCGCAGGCGGCAAGAGCCATGCCTGGGCCGGGAACAGAACCATGCAGAGCATGGTGGTAAATCCCGCCCCCGCATTGATTCCGATGATATTGGGGCTGGCAAGGGCATTGTTCAGAACGGCCTGGATGATCGCCCCCGCAACGGCCAAGGCGCTGCCGGCCAGCATGGCGGCCAGCGCCCTAGGCAGGCGGACATACAGAAAAATCCGGCAGGCAGGGCTGGAGCGATCCGCTCCGCTCACAATCCGGACAAGCTGTGCCGGGGAAATGACGGCTGAACCGAGCATCAGGTCGAGCGCTGCGGCGACAGCCAGAAAAAGCAGAAAAGCAAGAAGCCAGAATCTCGCGCCGCGGCGGCGGAACTTCGGCCGGTCAGCTCCCATAAAGAAGCTTTGAAAGGTATGCATAGCTTTCACCCCATCTGGCGTTTGGCTTATAGTGGAACAAATCCTTCGGAATGACCGCGTACCGATGATTCTGAACGGCCTTTAGCCCCTCCCAGGCGGGATTGGACTGGAACTGCTGGTGGATCAGAGTCAGCGCCTTTTTTTCGTCCGCCCCCATCACCACCACCAGAATATCGTCGGGATTGTGCTGGAGGATGGCATCCATGCTCAAATCATGCAGCAGCCCGCGGTCGCTGTCTGCAATGTTGACCGCCCCCAGATCCTTTAGCATGGCGCCGGTCATCGTACTCGAATTCATCACATCATAACCGGTCGAATAAGCCCGGATAAAAAGGACGGTCGGGGATTTTTTTCCCTTGGTTCCGGCAATGATCTGGTGAATCTGCTCTTGCACCGCCAGACCGTTTTTCCGGTACAGGTCTTCCCGTCCCGTGATCTGCGTAAAATTTTTCAGGACTTTCAGGTAATCGACGAATGTTTCCATGTGAAAACAGGCGGCATTCAGGCCAGCTTCCCGCAGCGCCTTGCAAAGTTTGACGTGCTGAGGCGTGTCGACCGACAAAATCACGAAATCCGGCTTCAGCGAAATGATCTGCTCCATGCTCGGGTTGGTGTAGGACCCAAGATTGGCCACCGTTTTGCCAAGGTTTAAATGGTGCCCTGAGTAAGCGTCTTTTGTCACGCCGATCAAAGTACCCCCGGCATCCGTCCATGTTTCCGCAAAGCTCCCCATCAGTGCGATCACCCGCTTTGCGGATGTCGCAGTAACCCGGTTTCCAACCGCATCCGTAAAAGTTGTCTTCTCCGCAGACGAGGACCGCACTGCGGAGCCTGGCGACCCTGCGGAAACCTGCCGCGTCCCGACGCAGGAAACTAGGAGCCCCGCTGACAGAATACCGCAGAGGCCGCAGGCAAGCGCACGGAAAAGCCACTCTTTTTTTACCCGCAGGCGCCTGCTTTTACTGAAAATTTTCAAACTGATGCACCACCCTTACGAAATGAACAACCTCTTTACATTATAACGCTTGAATTCTCATTGTAAAAGCGATATTATTGATGAATATTATCGGTAAAACCGATTGATGCAAAGAGATGTAAAGCCATGACCATTCGCCATTTAAAGATTTTTATTCAAGTTGCAGAAACACAGAACATGACTTTGGCCGCTTCCCAGCTTTATCTGGCCCAGTCCACCGTGAGCCAGGCTATTCGTGAGCTGGAACAGCACTATGGAGTGCCTCTGTTTTCCCGGCTTTCCAAAAGGCTGTACCTGACGGAAGCGGGAAAGCATCTGCTCTCTTACGCCAAAACAGTTGTCACCAAATTTGACCAGCTGGAAGCCGCCATGCGGCAGGACAGTCAGACTGAATATCTCCGGCTCGGTTCAACGATTACGGTTGCCTCCTGCCTGCTGCCGTCGATCCTCAATCGGCTGGAGGAGAAATGCCCGCACACGGAATGGTTTTCCTTAACAGCCAATACGGCTGCCATTGAGAAAAAGATTCTGAACAGCGAGCTGGATGTCGGCATCGTGGAGGGAGACATCAAATCGCCGGATTTGGTCAGCCTGCCCCTTTTGCATGATTCGCTAGTGCTGGCCTGCGCCGCCGGCCACCCGCTTGCCTCAAAGAAGGAACTGACCTTTGAAGAGATCAGATCCTATCCGTTCGTCATGCGGGAAAAAGGCAGCGGCACGCGGGAACTGTTCCTGAATTCCCTAAAACAGCGCGGTCTTTCGGTCAAAATCAAGGTGGAAGCGCCTTTTCCGGAGGCGATGCTCAACGCGGTCCTGCAAAACGGATGCCTGGCGGTTCTGTCCATCCGGCTGCTGGAAAAGGAGATCAAGGCGGGCAGAATTGTCGCATTTCAGAACCGTTCCGGGCAGTGGGACCGAACTTTTAAACTGGTGTATCACAAAGACACCTTCCTGAAAAAATCGATCTCTTTTCTCTCCGATCTGCTGAAAGAATACCGGGAGCCTTTCGGCACGGGACCAGGCGCACCGCAAAAGCGCGTCATCCCGGATAAAAAGGCCAGGAAGATGCGGTCGGAGCGCCGTCCGTCATGTTGTAAAGCGGATTCTGATTTGCCTGGAACCGGAGATCCGCTGCGAGCGCATAAGCGCACTGGTCGTTTGCCATGGCATTTGCAGAGGAGTCGCTCAGGCTGTGCCGAAACCCCTGGCCGGGCAGATAGTAAGCGGACAGCGCACCGATCAGCGTATGCCCGCTTTTGACAAAATCCTGCCGCACCGGGCTGATACCGAGACTGGTCAGGGCCACAATGACCTGCGCGGTGCTTTCGGGATTTTCAGCACCCCAGCTTGCATAGCCGCCGTCGTCTTTCTGCATGGCGGAAAGCGTATGCACGGCGCGGTCAACTGCAGCGCAGACATCGGAGCGAGCCCGGTAATTTGACAGCGCCTCCAGCGCCATCGCGGTGATATCCGGATCCGGGACCGAGCCGTCCAGCGCCCATCCTCCGGCGGAGCCGGTTCCTCTGCCGATTTCTTCCGATAAAATTTCATCCACCATCTTCTTCCTGGAATTCTGCGTTTTGCCTGCGCTCTGAAGCTGCGGCATGGCATACTTGCCGGAATCCAGGGCAATCAGCGCCCATACCGGGCCGTTGATTCCCTGAGACGCCACTTGGTCAAAGTCGGCAAGCGGCTGCAAAAGGTTGTATCCGCCGATCTTGCGCGGGTCCCGGCCAACGGCGGTCAGCCCGAGAACGGTCCGGGAAGCTTCGGTGCACTTGCAGTCGGCAAGCACCCCTTTCCCGTTCTTGACCTCATCGGTCACATTCTGAACATAAGTTTGGTAAACGTTTGGCAGATGATATCCCGCCCGGGCCAGTGCCATGACGGTCCACTCGCCTTCAATGGATCCGGGCCGGAGCCCGCCCTTGGGGATGTTGCTGATCAAGTCCTGTGAAACATCCCAGCTCATTTTTGCCGCAGAAGGCGCCGGGGATTCCGCGGCAGCCGCAGGGGCGGCCGCGCCGGACACCAGAATCAGCGAAAGCGCAATCCCCAAAAGAGAACTGATTTTTTGCTTCATTTCATGCCTCCCATTTCTTTCCGCCGCGCCGGGGCCGCGTCAAGCGACCGTGGCAACGGCAACGGGCTTTGGGGCATCGTTGAGATAGAAGCCGCAGCCCGCACCGGACTCGCCGGTCGCCGTGGCCCTGAAAAAGTAATCTTTTCCGCGCGATCCGATAAAATCCACCCGGAAAGCAGAGGAAGTGCCTGCCAGAAAGACCGGCTTCGCATCGGACGTCAGACGAAATACGTAGGATTTTCCGGCCTGCACGCAAAATGATCCGGCCGTGTCGCTCCGGACGGGCGGAGCCGTACTGCCTACCGTTACGGTGATAATTTTAACGCCGTTGACATAGACGCCCGCAGAGGCGCCGACGGGACCCGTCGGCTTAATCCGGAAATAGTAATCGCCGCCGGCCGTTTTGGCAAGCTGTGTTTCGAACACGCCGGGAGTCCCGATGACAAAGGCGGGGACTTTGCCATCCTTGCTGGTGATCTTAAACAGATAACTGCCATGGACGCTGAAATCGGATGTGGTATCGCTTGTAAAAGTCTTCGTACCGGGGACTTGGGAAGCGTTCGCCCCGCTCGGGTCGGTTTTGTCGGAAACACGGTCATCCTCTGGCTGCTTTTTCGGCTGCTGCTTTGCCGTCGGTGCTTCGTCGAGAGCCTGAAGCCACGCATTGTAACAGTCCCCGTTGCCAAACCCCGGGTAGCCCGGCTCTGAAAACCAGTCTGCGACCTCATAGCTATAATCGTCGACGTAATGCCAGACCACTTTGTCCCCGTCCTCCAGCTTTACATCGTCCATGCTGCCTCCGGGATGTTTCCCGTTGACGGTGAACATCCAGCCGGAGCGCTTCCCGTTCGTGTTTTCTGAAAGTTTATATCCGCCGCATACCTTCGGAGCGTAAACAGAAGACACATAGCCGTATTTTCCGCCGCTGATTACGCTGGTCAGACCGGCCTTGCCAAGCTCCTTCCGAAGCAGATCCGCAACCGTGCTGCCGACGGAAAGCGTACAGGATTCCGTCGGAACCCACGTCACATAGTTGCTGCCTTTGTAATTGCCGTCTTTCAAACTGATCGGGCCGCTAGATTTTGTCGCGCCGATCAGACGGAAAGAAGCCGTGATTGGATGGTCTTCCGACTTGTTTTCATCGCTGGTGACCTCGACTTCAAAGAGGGAATTATGGTTTTTGTAAGAAGCGGTGACGGTATCATAGCCCTCCTTGCTGCTGTCAAATCCGGAAACGCGCATCTGATCCTGGGAAATCCGCTTGGTTGAACCGTCGCTGTAAGCTGCGACCGCAGAAAGGCTCGTAAGCTGAGAGCCGCCCAGACAGCGCTGAGGTTCATAATCCGTGACGGCGAAAGAGACCATGTGCTTTTCACCCGGATTCAGCGCCGGGCAGCCGTTTTTTCCTTTGACCCAGATCCCGCTGCTGTTGGCTTCGCCGTTCAGCCTGGCCAGGACGGGACCGCCCTTCAGTTGTTCGGCCGTCACCGGGGTAGTCAGGCGAACGGCGCCGTTGCCGGTGGGATCGTCCGACCGGCCATAGCGTTCGGGATTCAGGGACGAGCCCCGTCTTGAAAGCATCCTGCCGACACCGGGGACCGTGAAATTTGCGGAAGCGTTGCGGGAAGGCGACTGCTCCTGCCGGCTTGCCTGTTCCACGGAATCCGCGGCGCCAATCCCAGCCTTTGCGCTGGTGTTGAGATAGTAATTGTTGGAGATCACATTATACCGGTCGAGGGACCGCATCCCGCCGACAATCCCACCGACATGCGTCCCATCAACGGGAAGGTCTCCGTCTCCAGAGTCCGAGCTCAGGCCCGCCAGGGTCTTGAGCCCGGAGGAAAAGGCCCTGAAAATTTTCAGCAGTCCATTGGAAGAATCCTGCTTTGTCTCCGCTTCGCCGTTCGTATCGGAAGCGGCAACCTTGCCGGAAAAGTAATTGTTCTGGATGTATCCGGTGCCGTTGGCCCAGCATTCTTTGCAGGAGGGTTCCCCGCCGAGAAGGCCGCCGACATAGTCCTTTCCTGTCACGGAGCCGTCGGCGTAGCAGTTCTGGACGGTAACGCACGGCGTGTTCGGTGCGGAGCCGGACAAATAGCTTCCGTCGTCATAGCCGCTGCCGATCAGGCCGCCCGCATAAGTTCCGGAAGTCTTGACCGCCCCGTGGAACGCACTGTCCAAGACACTGCAGTTCCCCATGGACTGCCCTTTCGCGCCGACCAGGCCGCCGACGTTGTTTTTTCCGCAGATATCCGCGCTGCTGACACAGTTTTCAATGGTTCCGTTAAACCATCCCGCAAAAGAGCCGATATTGGATTGTTTGCCATCATAGCCGATGGTCACGCCCTTTTCCACGGTGGAATTCAAGATCCGGACGGTATTGGCACCGGAAGCATAACCGCCAATCATACCGGATTGCAATGTCTTCGTACCTTTTAACAGGGTGACATGGTCGATTTCAACGGTCAGCGGCATATCCGGATAACTTGCCCCGGAGGTATAATCCCCGTAATTTCCCGTCGGGCCGTAATCGACGCAGTAGTGGTTGACAAGGCCGTAACCGGCGATTTGTGGGCCATAGATTTTCAGATTTTTCACCGTCGCATACCGCACATAGCCGAGAAGCGGCAGGCTGGCTTTCGGAACGGTCAGGATGTGGTTTCCGCCGTCGAAAGTACCGGAAAATGGCATAATATTTCTTCCGTTCCACGGGTCGCTTTCTCCGCTTTTCAGCGCGCCGATCGGCACCCAGTCATCCGGCAGCGAAAGATCTTTTGTCATCTTAAAGAAGAAGCCGTCGAACGAAGCGCCCTTCGTATTGACATAATCCTTCAGATGGTTCAGATCCTCCGCAGAGGAAAGAAGAAAAGGAGAATCGGCGGTGCCTTTTCCCTGCCATACGTTTTCCGGTACGCTTTCAAACGTGACCTTCGCGCATTTCGTCTTGACGGACGAAGTATAGGGCTTGCCAAGCCTGCCCGGCTGTGTGTTGGTCACTTCGCAGTAATAGAAATAAATTGCCGCTTTCTCGGATGTTTTCGGGGTATAGCTCTTCGAAGTTGCACCCTCTACTTTGGAATAGGTCTGGCCGTCTGTACTGACATACCACTGGTACGAAAGTATGCCGCCGTCCCCGCTCCATGCGTCAACCTGTAAGGGAAGAAGATGGAGAGCGCCGGACTGGTAGGCGGCATCATCAGGGTTCTCATAGATGGTCGGCTTCTCCGCCGACGCGGCAAACACTTGCACGGGAACCTCATCCGTCTCCGCCTTGTACTTTTTACCGTTCAGCGTGTAGGTCACGTCACAGCGATAGTTTTCTTTGCCAGCCCGATCCGTCGCAGGCGTATATTGCACCGCATTTGACACGCCGCTTCCACAACCGTCGTCATCCAGCGCCCACCATTGATATTTCCAGGAGCCGCCTTCCCCATTAGAAGCAACGTCTGCTTTTAGAGTCACCGCCGTATCGCCCACATCATAGGAATAGCCTTTCGCGGAAACCTCTTTCCCGCTCTCCGCTTCCACCACCTGCGCAGTTACTTTCACGGTGGGCGCGGCCGGGGAATCAGAGGAACCGCCGGCGGTTCCCGAGGAAGAGTTGGCGGAACTCTCCGACGATTTTGAGGAAGAACCCGTGGAACTGCTCGAAACCGCTGAAGAAGAATCAGCGGAACTCTCCGGCGCTTTCGAGGAAGGACCAGAGGAACTGCCCGAAACCGCCGAAGAAGAATCAGCGGCAGGCTTGTCCGCGGCCTCCGCCGCCCATGCCGCCGCCGGAAGCGAACTGAAAAACATCAAGGCCGCCAGCACAATTGCAAGCGGTTTTTTGAAACACATTTTTTTCATTTGAAATACCTCCCATTAAAACTTTCAAGAGCCTTCCAAATTCCCTTTTAAATATCTGCTTTCATCAATCAACCCGTATTTCACCTTGATTCTCGAAATTTTCTCCACCATGGGCCTTTCTATGAAAAACAGGAACAGAACCGTCGAACCCGCATGGATCAGATCAAACGGTATTCCCGAAAGATAGGTGGCGGTCAGGACTTTCCAATTGATCACGGAAGAAGCCGTCAGCGCGGACTCAAAATTCATCAGCCCGCCGTAAATCAGAAAAACGGAAAGTCCGCCATAGGCGCAGACGGCAGCTTTGTTCGGCTTCAGGATCTTCTTTTGATACAAAAACCCCGCCAGAAAACCGACAAGGCCGAAGCTGAACATCTGCCATGGCGTCCAAGGCCCCTGCCCGAAAAAAAAGTTCGAGACAAAACCGGTCATCGCTCCAATCAAGAAACCCGATTCCGGGCCGAGGCAGAGAGCCGAAATAATTACGACGGCCGCGGCCGGCTTGAATTCCGGCAGCATGAAGAACGCCACCCGTCCAACCACCGCAATCGCGGTCAGGGAACAGATCAGAACGATTTCCCGCGCTTTCGGCTTTCTGTGGTCGAACAGCAGGAAAAACGGCAGCATGGCAAAAATCAGGATTGCGGCGCTGATGAAGTAATAGCCCCGATCCTGCAAAACCGTCATGCCGAACGCGATGACCAGCGGAACGGCAAGCAGGGTCAGGATAGAAGAAAGGATTAGTCTACGATCAAATTTTTTCGACATAATTGAATTACCTCCTCACAGGTCAGGGCCTTCGGAAAAACGCCGCGCGCAATGCGGTTTGCAGAAGTGGTGTAAAAGGCGTTCCCGGTGAAAAATTCCCGTGTGCGGCCGGAAGACAGGAGCTCTCCCTGAAACATCAGTGCACATTCATCCGAACATTCCGCGCAGAAATCAAGGTCGTGGGACACCAGAAGCACGGTCTTTCCGGCTTTTCGGAAAGCGGAAAGCAGACCGGCAAGCCGCTTTTTGAAAACCGCGTCCAGCCCTTTGGTGGGCTCGTCCAGCAGCAGAATCTGCGGCTCTGTCAAAAGCACCTTGGCCAGCCCGGCGCACTGCTGCTCGCCGCCGCTCAGGTCATAGGGATGCCGGTTCAGCAGAGGGCCCAAATGAAAAAATTCAACGATCCGGTTCAGTCTGGATTCGGCGGCCGCCCGGCCGCCGCCTTGGAAAAGCGCCATCTCTTCGAGATCCTTTCCAACCGTACTGCAGCGGAACAGGTTTTTCGGTTCCTGCGGCAGAAATCCGACGAGTCCTTGATGCCTTTCGCCGGGAGCAATTCGGCTGAGCCTGCGCCCCAGCAAGGTCACGGTTCCCCGGTACGGCCGCTCAATGCCGCCGATTACGGAAAGCAGGGTTGACTTCCCTACGCCGTTCCCGCCAACGACGCTGTAAACGATCCCCTTTCTGACTTTCAGCGTCACGCCCCTGAGAACATCCTTCCCGCTTCTTCCGTACCGGAACCAGACCTCCTTCAGAGCCACCGCCGTTTTCTCTCCGGCCGGGGCCGCCTGCGCTGCCGCCGGACTGCCCGCACTCTCTCCCGGACGGAAAGAAACGGTTTGTTTCAGCCACTGCTTGGCTTCCTTTACCGTGACCGGCGTTTCCCCCTTTTCAAACTCGGAGTAAATTCGGACGCAGGCCGGCAGCGCCGCTGTCATGGCGCTGTTTTGATTTTTCATTTCGGTGCCGAGTCTGCGCGGCACGGTGTCAAGCACAATGCTTCCCTGCTCCATCAAAACAGCCCTGGAACAGACGGGCAGCATTTCTTCCAGGCGATGCTCCGCCGCCACGATTGTCACGCCGAGTTCCTCGTTGATTTTTCGAAGCATCTGAATAAAATTAGATGCGGCAATCGGGTCAAGCTGCGAAGTCGGCTCGTCCAGCAAAAGTACCTCCGGGCACATCACCATCACGGAAGCCAGATTCAAAATCTGTTTCTGCCCGCCGGACAGTTCCGTGACCGGCCTGAAAAACCAATCCTGAATTCCAAAAAAAGAAGCCATTTCGGCAACCCTGAGCCGGATGGTCCGGCTGTCATATCCCAAACTTTCCATGCCGAAAGCCAGTTCATGCCAGACTTTATCCGTGACGATCTGATTTTCCGGGTCCTGCGAAACAAAGCCGATCCGCGCACTTTGCTCCCGCCCGGACAGCGTGCCGATTTCTTGCCCGCAAAACAGGATTTTCCCGCTGCGTTTTCCAAATGGCGCAAGGGATGGTTTTAACTGCTTTAGGAACGTGCTTTTCCCACATCCGGAGCGGCCGAACAGCAGCAGAAAGTCCCCGGCAGAAATGGTCAGGCTGAGATTTTTCAGAGCCGCGGCATCTGAATTCGGGTAGGAAAAATTCAGTCCGGCAATTTCAACCTGTTCCATAGGAGAGCCTCCTTCCCATCCACGGCGATCGGCAACAGGCAAAAGACAGCATAAGCGCCGTCAAACAGGGCCGCGGTTCCGTCCAGTCCCGCGATGCGGATCGTCGGAAAATACACGGCGCGGAACTTTCCGAAAGCCAGCCCGGCCAGTGCTGTCAAAAGAGCAGCGAGCTCGACGGTCAGCAGCAGTCCGTCCTTCTTTTCCCAAGAATAAATAGAAAACGAAGTTCTGCCTTTCAGTCCGAATCCCCGCGCTTTCATCGAGTCTGCCGTTTCAACGGCGTTTTCCAGCGCCCAGGTGAT
>ENA-UOOI01001455-UOOI01001455.1-fermentation-metagenome-genome-assembly--contig:-NODE-1455-length-24623-cov-6.823917_pt1 | contig 24623 bp, 20 predicted proteins | sample MGYA00245779_ERZ724027 | MGnify/ENA primary metagenome ERZ724027 (study PRJEB28704, sample SAMN03018318) | fermentation metagenome | biome: anthropogenic terrestrial biome; feature: soil; material...
AGAATTTATCTCTAATAAGAATTTATCTCTAATAAGAATTTATCTCTAATAAGAATTTATCTCTAATAAGAACTTACCTCTAATAAGAACGTACCTTTAATAAGAATTTATCTCTAATAAGAACTTACCTTTAATAAGAATTTACCTCTGATAAATATGATATTTTGTTTCAAATCGTGATGGCTTATAAGATAATTTTGATTTTCGAAGCCCTTCCTGTCCTAAATCATCTTCTCGGTTGACAATCACAGCATCTGGGAATGAATGTATTAAGAATTGTTGATTAATGTAGTTATATAATCCGGGAATGTTGATATTAGCCTTTTCAATATGAATAAACGCACATTGAATATCTGGAGCGTAAGTGCCAATGGAATAAGCTTCTAATTTACCATCTATATATACGCCACCCATTTTGGTATCAAAAAATCCACAATTACGGAAGATATTATGAATGCCATTTTCTTCACTGCGAATACTATTGTGTTTATCTTCATAGTCTCTATTTTCTAACCATTTATCGTGAAAGTCTTCAATTTCTTTAATATTTGAACAGTCTAGAACTTTATATTCATAATGGCCTTCATAATTTTTAATAAATGAATTTACGTGGTTTTTCTTTTTATGATAAATTTTACCACTTAATTTTCTTAACTTTTCAGCATCATAAACATAGTCATAACTATCTCTATCATCTACTATATCAAATTCTTCTTCAAACCCGGGAATGGTTTTTAAAGCTGTAAGAAAAGTCTGATCAACTAAATACATTTTCAAAGGCTTTTTTAAAACATTATTCCAATAGCCTTTAACCAAGGAAAAGACCTTTAGAATTTCCTCTTCTTTACACAATGGCATCATAGGGTAGAATCCCTTTTTCTCCCCTATGACACACATTAAGAATGTATCGTTACAATAGTAATAAGTATCGTAATAATCCTGCCAAATATATTGATTAACAAATTGGCGTTCAGAGAGATACACTGGTCTTAAATTTGCATAGGATTGAAACTTATTACCATCAGTGATTGTAAATTTCTTAAATTCCATGTCCACAAAATTACCCCCTTAATTTTATCATACCTAAGTTATGCTGGAATGTTATTATGGCATTCTGCTATTCTGTCATTCTGTTGGTATATCATTCTGCCGGTATGTCATTCTGCTGGTATGTCATTCTGTTGGTATGTCATTCTGAGCGAAATTCAACGATGTTGAATTTCGTGAAGAATCTCGGTTTGTGTATCTTGGAAAAGATTAGATTCTTCACCTTCGGTTCAGAATGACATTACCCTACTTCGGTTCAGAATGACATTACCCTACTTCGGTTCAGAACGACATTACTCTATTTGCCCTGATTATTTCTTCTTGATCTCATTCGAAGTGTTGGATTTAATATTTTTTTACGAATTCTTAAACTAGTTGGGGTGACTTCCAGCAATTCGTCAGTTTCAATAAATTCGAGAGCTTGTTCCAGACTTAATATTCTAGGTGTAGTCAGCCTTAAGGCTTCATCTGAATTTGATGCTCTTGTATTGGTCATCTGCTTTCTCTTGCATACGTTTACTTCAATATCTTCTGACTTTCCGTTTTGACCAACTACCATGCCGGAGTATACTTTTTCACCAGGACCGATAAATAAGGTACCACGTTCTTGGGCATTGAATAGACCATAAGTTATAGCTTCACCTGTTTCATAAGCAATTAAAGATCCTTGTGTTCTATATTGAATATCTCCCTTATATGGACCATAACCTTCAAAAATAGTATTTAGGATACCATTTCCCTTTGTATCGGTCATAAATTCTCCACGGTATCCAATCAGCCCTCTGGCAGGTATTATGAACTCTAATCTGGTATATCCACCGCTTCCATTTGACATTCCTTGAAGCTCGCCTTTTCTTTGACTTAATTTATCTATGATAGTACCGGAGAATTCATCTGGTACATCGATATATGCTCTTTCCATTGGTTCTAATTTTTTACCATTGGCATCATTTTTATATAGAACGACTGCTTTACTTACAGCAAATTCATAACCTTCACGGCGCATATTTTCAATTAAAACGGATAAATGTAGTTCACCACGGCCAGAAACTTTATAGCATTCTGTGGTTTCGGTCTCTTCCACACGAAGGCTTACATCCGTATTCAATTCTCTAAATAGTCTGTCTCTTAAATGTCTGGAAGTTACATACTTTCCTTCCTGACCTGCAAATGGGCTGTCATTTACAATAAAGTCCATGGCAATGGTTGGCTCTGATATTTTCTGGAATAGAATTGGTTTTGGATTATCTAAAGAACAAATGGTATCTCCAATGTGAATATCTGGAATTCCTGATATAGCTACAATGGAACCAACGGTTGCTTCATTCACATCAACTTTTTTCAAACCTTCGAATTCATATAATTTGCTTATCTTAACTTTTTGATTTTTATTTGGATCATGGGCATTGACTAAAACAACTTCCTGGTTCACTTTAATGGTTCCGTTATCTACTTTACCAACACCGATACGGCCAACATACTCATTGTAATCAATGGTACTGATTAATACCTGAGTACTTGCGTCTGGATCTCCTTCTGGAGCAGGAATATAGTTGATAATAGTATCAAATAGTGGTTTCATGCTTTCCGGAGTGTCATCCATTTCAAGGACGGCTACACCTTTTTTAGCGGAGGCATATACAAAAGGACTGTCTAATTGTTCTTCCGAAGCATCCAAGTCGATAAATAGTTCTAATATTTCGTCAATAACTTCTTGTGGTCTTGCTTCTGGACGGTCCATCTTATTGATACAAACAATAACTGGCAAATCTAAATCCAGAGCTTTTCTAAGAACGAATTTGGTTTGTGGCATGGCTCCCTCAAAAGCATCGACTACTAGTATAACACCATTTACCATTTTTAAAACTCGTTCTACTTCTCCACCAAAATCTGCATGTCCCGGGGTATCAATAATATTAATTTTTACTCCATTGTAGTTGACAGCAGTATTTTTAGCCAGTATTGTGATTCCACGTTCTCTTTCAATATCATTAGAGTCCATGACTCTTTCTTGAACAACCTGATTGGAACGAAAAGTACCACTTTGCTTTAGCAGTTCATCTACCAAGGTTGTTTTGCCATGATCAACGTGGGCAATAATTGCAATGTTACGTACATCTTCTCTTTTCATTAACATATAAAAATTCCTTCCTAAATGGGTTTAACTTATTAATACCCAAAAATGCATATATTATATAAATTAAGTTTTCAACATTTTATTACAAAAAAAGAACTCTAACTTTAGTATTGTATCATAAAGATGGAAATTTACAAGTGTTTTCGCAAGTTGGAGTAAATTTTCAGCAATTTTGTTGCCATACCCATGTTTAAGATAGGATTAATTAGGGAATATTAAAATAATATATATATTTTTTCAAATTTTGATTCTAAAAAGTTAATTTCCTGCATACATATAATATTGGATAATAATTTATCTTAAATTCCATGACAATAAAGTGTTGGGGTACCAATCGATATTGTACAGAACAGGATTAAGAGAAGGGAGTCATACAATATGACAGATAAAGTATTTGATAACAATCAAGTAAGTATTGCAGGAGAGGTTGTAGGCGATTTTGAATTCAGCCATGACGTATTCGGGGAAGGATTTTACGTTTTAGACGTATCCGTAAGTCGCTTAAGTAATTCCAACGATATCATCCCAATTATGATATCAGAACGTTTGATTGATGTAAAACAAGATCTAAAAGGAAAATTCGTAGATATAAGCGGTCAATTTAGGTCTTATAATCGTCATGAGGATAACAAGAATCGTTTGGTTTTGTCAGTGTTTGCGAGAGAAATTAAAGTTTGTGAAGAAGATATTGAGGGTGTAAGACCTAATTTTATCTTCTTAGATGGTTTTGTTTGTAAGCAGCCGGTATATCGGAAAACTCCGTTAGGAAGGGAGATTGCAGATATTCTACTTGCCGTTAATCGCCCATATGGAAAATCAGATTATATCCCTTGCATCTGTTGGGGCAGAAATGCAAGATTTGCTGAGAATTTTGCTGTTGGCGGACATATTCAAGTATGGGGTAGAATACAAAGTAGAGAGTATCAGAAAAAAATTGGTGAAAATGATTTTGAAAAACGGGTTGCTTATGAAGTATCTGTTAGTAAATTAGAGTATTTAGAAGAATTTTAATTCATAATGTTCCATAGGAAATATGGTTTTTACCTTGTAAATTAGAGTATTTAAAAGAATTTTAATATATAGAAGGACACTTTGTTATAGGAATTGGGGCTGTTGCAAAATAAAAAATTTGTCATTCTGAGAGCAAATTCAGCAAGCTGAATTTGACCGAAGAATCTCACTTAAAGATGGGATTCTTCGAATTTATAATCCAGCTTTGCTAAATTTTTGCTCTCAGAATGACAGTTTTGCAGCAGCTCCTTTTAATATGCACTTAATGTAAATATGTGACAAAAAATCTTTAAGTGTATTTAGTGTTGACAACCTATACACATAATGCTAATATGAATTAAACATAAAAGTAAAACTTAATAAAGTATTTTGGTAGAGGCGCATCTTTTAAGAGTATATTACAGGATATGGCAGACATAAAAGAATGTATTAGAAAGGGAAAGATGCCGAAATTAAGATAATTCTGTACTATCTTAATTGGGCTTATGGTTAATAACCATATGACTGTCATCATATCTGATGGAGTGCTGCCTAAAGAATGTCAAGCCAATACAATCATGGGTCATTATATAGACTATGTTTTTAGGCTATACAATCCATATTCTTTAGTGTCGACTCATGGTCGACTTTTTTTTATGTAATAGGAAATTGCGTCCCATTATATAAAAAAAGACCTGCAGGATGCCTACTTACAGGTAAGAAATTATGCCAACCATACTCGGCGTAAGAATATACCAAGGCAATTCTTTGCTTTGCATAAATCAGGGCTATCCATGAATGAATCATTGGATAAGCTAATGACGTATAATATAGTAAGGTTAATCATTCTGATAAAGCATAATATGATTTTTATTTGTGATAATGTTTTAATATTAAAAAGTTAATTTTATAAATAAAAGCAATCGAAATTGTGAAAGCTAATTTCTTCTATAAGGTTCTATAAGATTATAGAAGATTGTAGCTAAAACGTTCCTTAGAAACAGATAAATATAACATATAGATGTGATACATATTAATTAGGAGGTGCCACATGGCAATTTTTAGAGGTGCTGGTGTTGCAATCATAACACCATTTAAAGAAAATATGGAAGTTAATTATGAAAAACTGGGTGAGTTAATTGAGTACCAGATTGCTAATGGAACAGACAGCATTATAATCTGCGGAACAACTGGGGAAGCTTCTACTTTGACTCATGATGAACACTTGGAATGTATTTGCTATGCTGTCAATAAAGTAAATAAGAGAATTCCGGTTATAGCAGGAACTGGCTCTAATTGTACAGAAACTGCCGTTTTTTTATCAGTGGAAGCGGAAAAGCATGGAGCAGATGGACTTTTAGTTGTAACACCATATTATAATAAAGCAACTCAAAAAGGTTTAATAGAACACTTTACTGATGTGGCAAAATCAGTGGATATTCCTATTATTATGTACAATGTACCGGGAAGAACAGGCTGTAACATTCTTCCTAAAACTGCAGCACATTTAGTTAAAAATGTGGATAATATTGTTGGAATAAAAGAAGCTAGTGGAAATATCTCTCAAGTTGCAAGCTTAATGAGCTTAACGGATGGAAATATTGATTTATATTCCGGTAATGATGATCAGATTCTTCCCCTGCTATCCCTAGGTGGTTCAGGCGTTATCTCTGTATTATCCAATATTGCTCCAAGAGAAACCCATGATATAGTAGCTAAATATTTTGAGGGTGATATAAAAGGAAGCCGTGATATACAATTAAAAGCTATGCCACTAATAGATGCATTATTCTGTGAGGTTAACCCAATACCAGTTAAAACAGCCGCTAATTTAATGGGTTTTGACGTAGGAAATTTGAGAAAACCTTTAACAGATATGGAACCTGAAAACAAAGAAAAACTACGTAAGGCTATGAAAGATTTTGGAATTAAGTTAATAAATGATTAATAAAGATTCATGATTAGAGCATTACAACCAAAGGTAAGATTGTGTGAGGAATGCTATAATCACTATATTTAGAAAAAGTCTGAAATAGTTTTTCAGATATAAATCGCAGTAAGACAAAGTTTTGTCATTATGCAGAAAAGAGGAAATATGACGAAGATTATATTAAGAGGATGCAACGGCAAGATGGGTCAGGTTATTACTGAACTTTTAAGTAATGACCAACAGGCACAAATCGTTGCTGGGATTGATTTAAATGGTATAGCAAAGAACGGATATCCAGTGTTCAAATCTTTTTCACATTGTAACGTAGATGCAGATGTAATCATTGATTTTTCCTCTCCTAAGGGGTTAGAGGATATGATTTTTTATGGACAGAGTAAAAATGTACCTATTGTATTATGTACAACAGGGCTATCGGAAGAAGATATTGCAATGGTTAGTGAGGGCTCTAAAAAGGTTGGCATATTAAGATCTGCAAACATGTCACTGGGTATCAATACACTCCTAAAATTAGTTCAGGCTGCTACAAAGGTATTGGTTGCAGCAGACTTTGATATAGAAATTCTGGAAAAGCACCACAATCAAAAGGTGGATGCTCCTTCCGGAACAGCTTTATTGTTAGCAGATGCCATTAATGAAGTATTGAACAAGGAATACACCTATAAATATGACCGTTCCCAAGAACATGCACCACGTGGAAAGAAAGAAATAGGTATATCCGCAGTAAGAGGTGGAACCATTGTTGGCGAACATGAAATCATCTTTGCAGGTACTGATGAGGTAATAGAGTTTAAGCATACAGCTTATTCGAAAGCAGTATTTGCAAAAGGAGCAATTCAGGCAGCAAAATTCCTTGCTGGAAAAGGGCCTGGTTTGTATCAGATGAGTGATGTGATAGGTTAATGGATTTTGGAAAAAGAAATTCGGCATAGTCGTGAATTGCGGCTATGCCGTTTCTTCGTTTAGCAGCCAATTATATCCAAGAAACACTGGAGGATGTCACTGTTGATGCGGTTATTAAGGATGAAACATCTGGCTGACCTAAAAATCCATGGCGGAGCTGTTTGGTGTACAGACACCGGCAATCAGCAAGCACCTAAAGAATATTTTTGAAGAAGGTGAGCTAGATGAAAAAGTGGTTGTTTCCAGAATGGAAATAACCACAGCACACGGAGCAATTCCTGAAAAGACTCAAACCAGAGATGCTCAGTTTTATAATCTGGATGCTATCATCTCTGTGGGCTATCGTACCGCAATCCAAGACTACAACTGAATAGAATTTGTTAAAAAACTGTGAATTACATTTCTTTGCTAAAATGTTCACAATTTCTTCGCAAAGGGAGAGTATCATTAATTTATTACATTCTAAATTATCATTAGATAAAGGAGCTGTTGAAAAATAGAAAATGGAATTCTGAATGTCATTCTGGGTGCAAATTCAGCAAATCTGAGTTGTAAGCTTGAAGAATCTCACCTTAAAAATGGGATTCTTCGCTTAAAATTTAGCTACGCTAAACTTACGCTCAGAATGACAGGTTTGTACTAAATTTACGTTAGAACGACAGTTTTGCAACAGCCCCTGCGAAATATAAGTTTAAGGAGGAAAAAGTTTTGATAGAAGTAAAGAATCTGGTCAAAAGGTATGGAGATTATCTAGCCGTTGACAATTTAAGTTTTACTTTAGAAAAAGGGCGGATATTAGGATTTCTTGGACCCAATGGTGCCGGCAAGTCCACAACCATGAATATTATTACAGGATACATATCATCCACAGAGGGTACTGTTACAGTTAATGGTAATGACATCTACGACCAGCCTGAGGAGGCTAAGAAATGTATTGGATATTTACCTGAGATTCCCCCAGTATATCCGGATATGACAGTACGTGAATATCTTAATTTCGTAGCAGATATAAAAAAGGTGAAAAGGTCTGATAAGAATAAGATGATTTCTGACATAATGAATATGACAAAGATTGCTGATGTATCAGAACGTTTGATAAAACATTTATCCAAAGGATATAAACAAAGAGTTGGTCTTGCTCAGGCAATAGTTGGTTATCCGGAATTACTTATTTTAGATGAGCCTACTGTTGGTTTAGACCCTATGCAAATCATTGAAATTAGAGACCTTATTCATAGTTTAAGTAAAAATCATACCATTATATTAAGTTCCCACATACTTTCAGAAGTAAGTGCCATATGTGATGAAGTTATGATTATCAATAAGGGAAAATTTATTGTCAGAGACACTCCTGAGAATTTATCAAAACATATTGGTGGTTCCAATGGACTTCATATACAAGTGAAGGGGGATAAAGATATAGTACAAAATGCCCTTAGCCCAATAGACGGTATCACCCAAATCGTATATGAAGAAAGTAATCAAGAAGGAATTGTAAAACTTACCATATACACTGGAGAAGAGATAGATATTCGTGAAGATGTATTTTTTGCTTTAAGTGATGTAAGATGCCCAATCCTTGATATGACTTCCACAAGTATGTCGCTGGAAGATATCTTCTTGGAATTAACCCAAGATGACGAAATAACAAATCAAGGAGAAGTAACAGACCAAGAGGAAGCAGCAAATCAAGGAAAAGTAACAAATCAAGAGAAGGTAGCAAATCAAGAGAAAGTAACAGACCAAGAGAAAGTAGCAAAGCAAGAGAAAATAACAGACCAAGAGAAAGCAACAAATCAAGAAAAAGTAATAAATCAAGAGAAAGCAACAAATCAAGAAAAAGTAATAAATCAAGATAAAGCAACAGACCAAAAGCAAGCAACAGACCAAAAGGAGGCAGAAAACCATGTTAGCGATTTATAAAAAAGAATTAAAGTCTTACTTTACTTCAATGACAGGTTATGTATTTATAGCCTTTTTCTTATGTATCATAGGAATATATTATGTAGCTTATAATCTGGTCGGATCATTAGCTAACTTTGAATATGTTTTATCATCTGCTTCCTTTCTATTTGTACTATTAGTTCCAATCTTAACTATGCGTATCATGGCTGAAGAGAAGAAGCAAAAAACAGACCAATTGCTGTATACCTCACCACTATCTCCAACCAGCATCATTATGGGTAAATATCTGGCAGTTATTACAGTATTTTTAATAGCTATGGCAATTGTGAGCCTTTATCCTGTTATTCTATTACAATTTGGAAATATACCATTAAAAATAGCCTATGGTTCTATTTTAGGATTTTTATTGTTAGGGGCTGCTTACATAGCAATCGGATTATTTATATCCTCCTTAACCGAAAGCCAGTTAGTTGCAGCGGTTGTTTCCTTTGTTGTTATGTTAATTACTGTTTTAATGAGTGGGATTGTAGAAATGTTTCCAAAAGATAATAAATCAGCATTGATTATCTTTTCCGTTATTGTAATACTTATATGCCTGATTACTTATGTAGTAATGCATAATATTACCATATCCCTGTCTTTGGGAATTATAGGAGAAACTATACTTATGGTAATTTATTTTATAAAACCTACACTATTTGATGGCTTAGTGGTTCGATTCTTTGACTGGTTTTCCGTTATCGAAAGATATAATAACTTTCTGATGGGGATGCTTGATTTATCTGCTGTTATTTATTATATCAGTATAGTATTCCTTTTCTTATTCTTAACCGTTCAGTCAATTAAGAAGAGCAGATGGAGCTAAGAAAAATGTTATCAGCTAGTAATTTGTGCCGGCGTACAAAGTTACTAAGGTTATTAAAAGGCGCTAAAGCGCCAGAATCGAGGTTATAATGAAGGAATTTGATAATGAGAATAAGCAAGAACTTAAGATTCCGGAGCAAGAAATGAATAAACTTAAGAAGATTTCTTTATCCGGTCTTAAAGCATCCTTCTCTACTAGAAAGTTTAAAGGAGGAGCCTATACTACAGTTATTACAGCCATTGTTTTAGTGATTGTATTACTGGTCAATGTATTTATATCTGAATTAGATTTGAAAATAGATTTAAGTTCCCAGAACATGTTTACCCTTACAGATACCACTAAAAAGTATCTGACCAATGTAAAAGACGATATCACCATTTACTATATGGTACAAACCGGTACTGAAGATAAGATTGTAAAAAGAATACTGGATAAATATAATTCCGCTTCAGACCATATTTCTGTGGTATATAAAGATCCGGTACTTAATCCAACCTTTGCTTCCCAATACACGGATGAAAAAGTATCAAACAATAGCGTAATTGTAGTAAATAAAGCAAATGGTAAAGTAAAGTATGTGAATTATAATGATATGTTTGAATATGAAATGGACTATTCTACCTATAAAACAACTACCTCAGGGGTAGACGTTGAGGGTCAGATTACTTCAGCAATTCAATATGTTACCATGGAAAAACTCCCGGTAATGTATATGGTAGAAGGGCATGGAGAAACCCAGCTTTCAGACATTATGAAAGCTTCTTTGAAGAAAATAAATGTAACTACCAACGATTTATCCACTTTGAAAGAATCTACCATACCTAAAGATTGTTCTGTCCTCTTAATTACTGCACCACAGACCGACTATTCCAAAGAGGAAGTTGAGATGATAAAAAATTATCTATCCTCAGGTGGAGATGCCATAATTTTAGTGGATTACGTAGCCCAAGGTTTGGAAAACTTTAATAGCTTGTTAAATTACTATGGTGTTGCCTTGGTGGATGGTATTGTCTTAGAAGGCAACTCAAATTACCATATGGGACAGTATGTAAATTATCTGTTACCTAATGTAGAAAGCCACAATATTACTTCTTCCATACGTAAGAAAGACGCAGCTGTTATTACTCCTGTGGCAAAAGGTATTAAAGTATTAGATTCTGCAAGAAGTACCATTAAAGTAACTCCTTTATTAACCACATCAGATTCTGCTTATTCTAAAATCAATATAGAATCCGATGTATTGGACAAGGAAGCAGGCGATATAGAAGGACCATTTAACCTGGGTGTATTAATCGAAGAAAACTATAAGGATACGGAGACCAAGATAGCAGTATATGGTTCTGCCTATATGATTGACAAAGATATGACTTCCTTCCCTTCCGCCGGTAATTTGGATATGTTCTTAAATACTGTAAATTATATGGGTAGTAAAGACGATTCCGTAGCGGTACCAACCAGAAGTTTAGCACAGGAGTATTTAACAATCTCTGCCGCACAATCTAATTTCTGGGCTGCACTGGTAGTCATTATTATTCCGGCAGCAATCTTAATTACAGGAGGATACATTTGCATAAAGAGGAGGAAGAAATAATGGCAGACAGAAAGAAAAAGAATCGAAATACCTTTTTACTCTTACTGATTGCTATGGTTTTGATGATAATTGCTTATATATGGTTGATAAATTCGAAAAAGAATAAAGAAAATGTGGATCAATCAGAAAATACCAATGATTCTGTTACCTTATCTTCTTTAGATGTGAAATCTATAGATGGCATATTTTTAAAAAATGAAAATGGCGAGATGGCTTTAAAACAGACAAAAGATAAAAAGTGGAACAATGAGGAGAATTCTTCATTTCCAGTAAATCAGACACTAGCTTCCAACATGGCAGAGGCACTTAAAGAGGTAAAAGCAGAGCAAACAGTAGTAGAAAAAGCAGATGATTTATCACAGTATGGTCTGGACCAACCGAAACTTCAAGTTACGGTAACTTTAAAAGATGGGACTAAAACCAATTTTCTTCTAGGAAATGAAGTACCTATAACTGGTGGTTATTATGGAACCGTTAATGGAAAAGGCACAGTATACATTATTCCAGCCAGTTTTTATGATACCTTTCATAAGAACATAACCGATATGACAGCTGTGGAGAAAATACCTGACATACCTTCTAATAATGTCACTTACCTGAAGGTGGAAAGCAAAGATAACCCAGCTTTTGAAATAAAATATGATGAGAATAATTATTCTGACTACGGCGGAACGTCTAAATGGACTATATTACAGCCTTATAAGACACCAATTTCCGGTGATGCTGCAGAAATATCCACTTTATTAGGAAACTATTCCGGATTGACCTTTGAAACTAATGTTGATTACAAGGCGTCGGACTTAGGCAAATATGGACTTGATGAACCATATGCTATTATATCGTTGGATTATTATGAGAATGAAAGCACTACGGATGATAAAACTGCTAGTGACAAAACCACTAGTGATAAAACTGCTGGCGACGAAACCACTAGTGATAAAACCACTAGTGACAAAACCACTAGTGATAAAACTGCTGGCGACGAAACCACTAGTGATAAAACTGTTGGTGACAAAACCACTAACGATAAAACTACCAGTGATAAAACTACTAGTGACGAAACTTCAAGTGATAGTACTTCTGGTACGAAAAAATACTATTCCTTGAAATTACTCATTGGTTCCACTGATGAATCAGGTAATTATTATGTAAAACTAAAAGATTCCAAAGCGGTTCATACTATGAGCAAAGAAACAGTAGAAAAAATCATTCAATTAGATGCCTATAATTATACAAACCATAACATTAACATGATTAATTTGGAATCTGTAGACCACCTGGATGTGGTTATTGATGGAACAACCTATACTATGTCCGTAGAAAAAACAAAAGAAAAAGTAAAGGGGGAAGAAATAGGGGCAACCAAATATTATTTTAACGGTAAATCTGTAGATGAGACTAAATTCAAAGAGTTATACCGGCTAATAATTTCTCCGGTAACAGAACACATAATTCCAAAAGATTATGTAAAACCAGAGAAAGATACTCCCGTTATTACCATTACTTACTACCGAACTACGGATACCGGTAAAAAAGTTGTGGTAAATTACTATCCATATGATGAAAGCTATTACAGAGCAAATGTAAATGGAGTGGAATACTTCCTTACAGATTTAAGAAAAATCAATGAAATAGTCGAAGCAATAAAGAAATTTTAAAATGATACTTACAAATGGTGCCAGGCACCGCTTTTGATTTTGGTGCCTGACACCATTCTTTTTAATTCTTTATACCCAATCTAGTATAATTTTTTTTGATTTCATTGACATATTATCATGTGGCATGTATATATTGTAATACAAGCATGAAGTATAAGCTGTGCTTAATATAATAAAACCGCAGTTAATATGCCTTACAATGCATAGATGGGAGCTTATATGAAGAAAAAGTTAATGATTATGGGAATTTGCATCCTTGTCCTTTTACTATTTTTTGTTGGAAATTTATTTAAAAGGTTACTAAATAAAGATACGTCAGATGGAAACTTAATCTTGCGGGAAGGAGATATGATTACAGTTAAAGAAACCTTTGATTTACTATCATTTTTAGGTATAGATACCAATGCTGTAAGCGAAATTTTAGGACTACCTCAAGATTATAATGAAATGGAGTCAAATGATAAAAATATAAACAGGAGCAACCAATACTTAAAATTTGGACAATGCCTATCCTTATTAAAACTAGCCGCTAGTGACTTTGGATTAGAGACAGGCTCCATAATACATAACTTATCCTTTGATTTACAATTCCAGCCAACGAATAAGGCAGTATTAACAGTTGAGTTCCTTAATTTATATGAGTGTATACTGGCAGAGTTACCGGAAGGTTCTTCACCGGTTACAGAAAAGAAGTTATTTATTCTTGGTAATCCTAATAATCCTTCCATTTACGAGGGGAAAGAAGACAAAAATGTAATGGTTACAGACCAAGGAAATTATTCTTTTCAATCATCTAAAAGCTATGAAGAATTCTATACGGATGGAGTTTTAAACACTTCTATAGAGGATCAGGAGAACTCTAAGAAAAAAAGAAAAGGTAAATCTCCTGATGAATTATATGCAGAGAATGAATTTAAACTGGATAAATACATTGATTATCCAGTAACTGCCTTAGTCAGTGGTTCTAACTTGGTGTATATAAAAGAAGTTTTAAGTGAGGAAGTTCTTTTAAACAACGTATGGATTACGAAAGGGATAGGCGATAGTGTATCTGCTTTCTTATATAACACCTATAAAGACTTTTCCACCAAGTCACAATTGTCTAAAGAAGTAAAAGAATGTATTGGTGATTTAACAGTGAAAGACGGTAAAATAATTAAAATAAGTATCAAGCCGGATAAAATCAAAGGAAAAGTATTAGTAGCCAACAAAGAATATATTGAAGTGCAAGGTTATGGAAAGCTGCCCTTACATGAAAATTATAAAATATACAAAATATATGACGAATTGTCTATGGAGTTAACCAACAGTATCTTAGTTGGTTATGAGGCTACGGACTTTATTGTAGCAAAAGGTCAGATTGTTGCAGCCTTAATTACAGAACCAATCAAAGCACAAAATATTCGGGTGCTAATAAAAACCAATAAATTCGAAGATATCTTCCATAAGGAAGTTGTTTTGACGGGAACAAGAGATTTTACCGTAACCATTGGTGAAGAGGAAGTAAGTTATAAAGCCGGCTCTGAACTTACATTGAAACCAGATGATGAAGTACTAAAAAATAACCGAATCTTTATTAAGTCAAAATCAGAAAATGGCAAGATAAAATTATTATCACTAGATCGTTCCGGCGGAAAACCAGAATACCGAGGTAACATTGAAATATCCGCTGGGGAGAAAGGCTTGCTTATTGTAAATGAACTTCCCCTGGAGGAATATCTATATGCCGTTCTTCCAAGTGAGATGCCTACTTATTATGGGCTGGAAGCATTGAAGGTGCAGGCAATTTGCGCTAGAAGCTATGCCTATAACCAATTATTAGCCAATAGTTATGGACAATATGGCGCCCATGTAGATGATAGCGTATCCTTCCAAGTGTATAATAATATACCGGAAAATGAAAATACCATTCTGGCAGTTAAAGATACCTATGGAAAAGTTGTAGAACATGATGGTTTTGTTATAACAGCTTATTATTTCTCAACATCCAGCGGACACACAGCTTCCATTGAAGAAGTTTGGAGAAGTTCAGAAGGCAGCAGTTATTTGGTTGGGAAATTACAATCCAAATATAATGTAAAAGATGGCAAAGTTATTATGACATCAACAGGCAGGGAAAGTGAACCAGATTTTTCTTCAGAAGAAACTTTTAGAAGTTTTATCTTAGACCCTAAGGAAGATACTTATGACAGCGAATTTGCCTGGTATCGCTGGAATGTTAAGGTTTCCCTAAGTAATTTAGAGAAATCCATTGAAAAAAGTATAAGTTCCAGATATAATGCTAATCCTGAATTGATTCAGACTTTAGTTAATGAAGATGGAGGAAAGCAGGAATTTAAGAGCATTCCGGTAAATTCTATTGGTGATTTAAAAGATATTAAAGTGTATAAGCGGGAGAAAAGTGGAATTCTATCTGAAATTCTTCTGATTGGTACGGAAGCTACCGTTAAAGTATCAACAGAATATAATATAAGAACTTTATTAGCACCACTGTATGATGAAGTAACCCGTCAAGACGGCAGTACCACCTCAGGACTTTCTATGCTGCCAAGTGCCTTTTTTGTAATGGATAAGGATGGACAGGAAATTGGGTTCTATGGTGGTGGATATGGTCATGGAGTAGGAATGAGCCAGAATGGCGTAAAGGCTATGGCTGATTCCGGTATCTCATATGAAGATATTTTGAAGCATTACTATACCGGAGTTGAATTAGGGTATATATATTGATTGTAAAAATGTATTGCTGTAAAAAAATGTTACTATGAGCCAGTTTTACAATTCTGAGCCTGCTTTATCATTCTGAAGTGGTTTTGTCATTCTGAGCCGCAGGCGAAGAATCTCTCTTTATAATGGGATTCTTCGCCTGTGGCTCAGAATGACAGAACTGGCTCAGAACGACAAAACCGGCCCAGGATGACAGAACTGGCTTAGAATGACAAAACTGGCATAGAGTAACAGGTTTGCACTAAATATGTGGCTCAGAATGACAGGTCTTTACTATATTTACACAGCTGACAATATGGCATCAATCTGTGACAGAGCCTTATAGGCGTTCTTATATGCCGGGCAGGCATCTGATGGAATTGCATAGTTTTTTGTGAGGCTTCTGAGTTTTTCCAGTAAGGCTGTTGCCCTATCAGTATCCATGCCATCTTCAAGTACGGCCTGTAGTTCGTCTGTTACCCGTCTAACTTCCATCAATTCTGGATGTTCCACCCCATGTATTTTCTGCACTCTGGGCAGAAACATATTCAGTGTCTTAAATGATTTTTGCACAGATTTTGGGCAGTTCCTTAAATGATTTGATTTTCCTAACATCTATTGTCCACCTTTTCCTTTTTTCTCATTATGCTGGAGGCTTTCGTTGCTTACCTTGATTTGTATCATGTCCATTTAAATTATTGCATTTTATAAAAGCTGGGGCAGAAACTATAAACTTTCATGTTTTCTGCCTCAGCACCCTGTTGTTCCTGGGGATAGGCTATTCGCCTATTATAACATATTTTCCAATGCATCTTTCTGTAAAAGACGTATCTTTTTCCCCGACCGCTCCAGAAATCTATCATCTTCAAACTGCCGCATCCGCCTTGAAAGGGTCTCGGGTGTGGTAGCTAAAAATGATGCCAACTCCTTCATGGACAGTGGAAGTACAAATGTATCCGTTCCGGCAACCTTTGACAGGTCAATCAGGTAGGAAGCGAGTCTTACTGCCACGCTTTCCATCGCTGTGCGGGTAGTCTGCTGGTCTGCCTCTGCCAGTCTGCGGCTGTATTCTTCCAGCAGCCTGACACTGATAGCAGGATATTCCATGAGCAGCTTCATGAATTCCTCACGCCCTATGACACACGCCTCAATATCTGTCAACGCCTCCCCGAAACTGTTCGAATTGCAGGAGCCAAATAAGGTATCCTCTCCTATGACATTTCCAGGCTCCAGTACACGAAGCAGCTGTTCCTTTCCGGAACCTGAAAGCTGATAAACCTTGATTCTGCCCTTTGCAAGGATAAATAATCCCCTTGATTTATTGGGAGAATAAATATTTTCTCCTTTTGAATAACGGCGGTGTTCCATGATTCCACTGATTTTTTCCAGGTTTTCGCGGCCTAAATTATTGAAAATCGGCACATCCTCAGCACATACGTGTTTTGACATCATTTTCCTCCATTCCGAAGCATTTTAGCGAGATTCCGTTAAGCTGCCTTGCTTATCTTTTCTGTAAGCTTTGCCAAAAGCTCATAGCTCCTATCATAAGTGGCACATGCATCTGCCGGAGTCTTAAAGTTTCCTGTTATGGATTTCAGTTCTTCTAAGAGCTCAGCCATTTTTTCACTGCTTTTACCGGATTTTGCACCTTTAAGAATGTCTGTGTATATTTCTCCAACCCTGAAGAGTTCAGGATGGTTGCCACCGTGAACACGCTGTACGACCGGTAAGATTTTGTTTAATTCCACTACATCGCTGCCATTTACAATTTCTCTATATGTCATGTTAATTTCCTCCCTTTCCTCTTTTATTCTTATGAAAGCTTTAATACTTCATAGCCGATGCTTCTGACAGCCTCTGCGAGTTTCTCAGGCTCCGTTGTCTGTTCATCATACTGCACCTTGGCTTTACTTGAGTTGAACAAGACGGACACGGAATCCACTCCCGGAGCATTCTTCAGCACGGTCTCGATTTTCTGTGCACACATAGGACAGACCAGTTCTTCCAGCTGTATAGTACATTTCTTCATATGGAATTCACTCCTTTTTCTTTGATATTACAATTTTAACATGGATTGCTTATAAAATACTTGATGCAGGTCAACTTTTTCAATCTATTTTTAAAACTATTCTTTTTCCATGGATTTATAGCTCTTCATGATTCATGATTCCTTAGTTCGATGAAGAAGCCGCATTGCATTGAGGATGACCACCAGGATACTTGCTTCATGTATGAACATGCCGCTTGCCATGTGAATATATCCGGCAAAAAGTCCCGCTAAGAGCAAAAGTACCGTACCCACAGCAATTGCGATATTCTGTTGCAGGACACCCATCGACCTTTTTGCCAGCTTTACCGCCGTGGGGATGCTCTCAAGGTTGGAGCGCATCAGAACCACATCTGAGGTTTCCACAGCCACATCAGTGCCGCCTCCCATGGCAATTCCTGTGTCAGCGGCGGCAAGTGCCGGGCTGTCATTAATACCATCCCCTACGAATGCAACGATTCTGCCTTCTCTTTGCATCTTCTGTATTACGAAAAGCTTGTTCTCCGGCAGAAGTTCTGCCTGTACTTCATCTATTCCAATCTCCGTTGCAACTGTTTCCGCCGTTTTACGGTTATCCCCCGTGAGCATAACTGTTTTTTTGATGCCCAGACCCTTTAGCTTTGCAATCGTTTCTGCTGCGCCGTCCTTTATCTTATCGGATATAGCAAATAGTAATAAGAGCTTTCCGTTTTCAGAAAGCAGCACTATGGATGATCCATTCCCTTGTGCCTCACGAAAATCCCGCTGCTGTTCCTCCGTCAGAGTAATCCCCTGTTCCGCCATCATACGTCCGCTGCCTGCCATCATTACATTTCCACCAATGTTGGCACGGACTCCAAGTCCTTTCAATGTTTCACTGGCAACCGTTTCTTCCACTGTAATATCTTGTTTCTTTACATAATTCACAATTGCCTTTGCCAGCGGATGATCACTTGTACTTTCTAAGGTTGCCGCCATCTTCAAAGCACTTGGAATATTTTCCGTGTAACTGTAGACCTTTGTCACATCGGGATAACCTACAGTAAGTGTTCCTGTCTTATCAAACACGAAGGTGTCCACTTTGGCGAAAGTTGCCACGCTGTCACCGCCTTTTAGCAGAACATTATCTCTCGCACCCCGGCCGATACCGGCAACGTTGGCTACCGGTGCCCCAATGACCAGCGCTCCCGGACATGCAAGGACAAGAACGGTGATTGCCGTATCCAGGCTGCGGGTAATAAGCAAGACAAGCGCCGCAATTACAACGACTGTGGGTGTATACCATTTGGCAAACCTGTCAATAAATCGTTCTGCCGGAGATTTTGCATCCTGTGCTTCCTCCACCAGTGCGATGATTTTGGAAAAGGTGGTATCCTCTCCCACACGGGTTGCACGCATCCTTAAGGTTCCGCTGTCCAGGATAGTTCCGGCATAGACCTGATCTCCAATCACCTTATGAGCCGGGACGGATTCGCCGTTTATACTTGCCTCATTCAGATACCCTTCTCCCAATTCAATGACGCCGTCAACGGCTACCTTTCCGCCAGCCTTGACCAGCAACAGATCATCCTCTTTCACCTCATCTGCGTCAACCTCCTCTGGTTCAGCTGTCTGGCTTTCCAATCTCCATGCAGTGGCAGGTGCCATTTCTGCAAGCATCCGGATTGCACTGCGGGTCTTCTGAAGTGTGCGCTGTTCCAAGTATGTTCCGAATTGGAAAAGGAATGTCACGATAGCTGCTTCGCTGTACTCTCCGATAAACAGTGCGCCAAATACTGCAATGCTTACTAAAACTTCAATGCCAACGGCTTTCATCCGAAGTCCTGTGATTGCCCGGAAGAGGATTGGCAGCCCTGCCAGCACTGTGGCAGCGAGATAACATATAATTGTGGCTGTTCTCATATCCGTCAGACGCTCTGCCAGATATCCTGAGACTGTCAGTGCGCCTGCTGCAAATGTAAAAGGTGTCGTATACTTTTTAAAGAATTGATTCAGTTTTCGATTCCATTTATTCATGGGTAACTACCTCCTAACTATCTGCATCATAACAGCTCCTATTAGGAAAGTAATTGACGCAGGTCAAGAAATCTAAGAACAGGTTGAAATTTTGATTATGCTTTTCCGTTGCATCTGCAACAGAGTTTTCCTTAACAGTACAGTATAATGTTACCATAATCCCAATTATAAAGGAGGACGAAATTATGAATAATCTGGAAATGTTAAAAAAGCAGCACGGGGAAATTTATGAACTTATCAAAAATATAAACGCTTTGATTTCCGCTGGCTCCGAGCCAAAAGTAAATGACATTGCTTTTCATATCAATGCCCTGTCCGGAAAACTAAAAATGCATCTGATGTCAGAAGATAAATTTCTTTATCCGGCGCTTATACAGAGCAGCAATCAGGAAGTGAGGGACACGGCGAAGGCGTTTAATCATGAAATGGGCGGTCTTGCGGAACTGTTCAGTTCGTTTGTCCAACAGTATAATACGCCCTCTAAAATTCTCCAAAACAAGGATTCTTTCCTAATAGACAGAAGAAAAATATTCAGCATGATTGAAGAAAGAATTAGCCGCGAAAATGAGATGCTATATCCGTTGGCAGAAGATTGACGGGAAAGCGAAAATTCTGATCTAAAGCAGATACTGAATACCAATTGGTGCTAACTTCCCCACCAATTCAAACAGTAATAATTCAAGAAAACAGTTGCCTAAGGAAGAATTTTATGATATGGTAAGGATATCTTCTGAAAGCAGAGGTTGAAAATAAGAAAATGTTAATTAACCTACTTTTTAACAACAGCAAATTGCGCTAATCTTTATTAGAAAAAGAGCCCTTTTCAAGGGCGTTATTTTGGTGCAGTTTACTGGGGCTACTTTATGCGGATAGTATCCGTTTTATAGTAACCTGGTAAAAGGTAGGTATTTTTATGCCCGTTAGCAGGTTATAGAACGATAGATTGGAGTTATTACGCATAAACAGAAGAAAAATGAAAGGAGGCATCAATATTATGTGGATTCGTTTACGTTTCATATTAGAGTCAGAATAGGCTCGGCGTAAGGCGTCATTATCCGGGCCTGTCCTGACAAAGAATACAGTCAGGAAAGGAATAAAGTATATGTCGCAAATTATAATAACTGATATAAGTTTTAGTTATAAAACTTTTTATGAACCAATATTTGAAAAAATAACACTTAATCTGGATACCGACTGGAGGCTTGGACTGATAGGAAGGAACGGAAGGGGAAAGACTACCTTTTTAAAACTTCTTCATAGAGAACTTTCTCCGGATAAAGGAAGAATTAGTATGGAAAGGGATACCGAGCTGTTTCCATATGAGAATAAGGTAAGTTATCCCCTTACCATAGATGTTATAAAAGAAAATATCGGAGGTTTAAGAACCTTAGAGGACAATCTGGAAGATATAGAGGCACTTGGACAATATCTGGAGCTGGATGGCTTCTCTGCGGAGAGCCGCATTAAGAAAGAGATGTATCGCATGAAACTGGGGGATGAGCTGCTTTACCGGGATTTTTCTCTTCTGTCGGAAGGAGAGAAAACCAAAGTGCTTTTAATCGCTCTATTTTTGCGAAAAGACACCTATCTTTTATTGGATGAGCCCACCAATCATCTGGACATTCAGGGGAAAAAGGATGTAGCAGAATATTTAAAACGAAAAAAGGGTTTTCTGATAGTATCCCATGATAGGGATTTTTTAGATGAGGTGGCAGACCATATCCTTGCAATTAACAAGTCGGATATCACTGTGGAACAGGGCAATTTTACCACATGGAAACAGAATAAAGATTTAAGGGATGAGTTTGAAGCAAGAACAGGTGAGAGATTAAGCAAAGAGTTAAAACAGCTTGAGCGGTGTTCTGAGAAGAGCCGGAATTGGGCAGGAACTGCCAATACACAGAAATATGCATTTGCCAGTAATGCAAGAACCAATGGTGCAAAAGCCTATATGGGTCAGGCAAAACGTTCGGAACAGCAGATAAGGGATAAAATAGAAGAAAAGAAATCACTGCTTCTTAACTTTGAGACAGTGAAAAAACTTGAATTCGAACAGCTCGATACAGAGGATGCCTGGCTTGTAAAGGGAAAGAATATTATGTATTCTTATGAAGACAGGGAACTATTCTTTGGATTATCCTTTGTAATAAAGCAAGGCGATCGTATCTGGGTAAGGGGTAGGAACGGAGCAGGCAAGACTACCTTATTAAAACTGATAATGGGCAAACTGTCTGCCAAAGGAATCCTCCGGGCAGAGGAACTTAAGATTACGGAAGCCCTGCAGGAACCTTTATGGAAGGAAGGATACCTAAAAGAGCTTATAGAGGGAACAGATATTAACTTAGAAAACTTTGAAAAGCTGTGTTGCCTTTTCGACCTTCCAAATACTCTTTTTCACCGTCCGTTGGAGACTTTCAGTAAAGGTGAGTTAAAAAAAGTTGAAATAGCAAGGGCACTTTCCATCGATAATCATCTGATTCTCCTGGATGAGCCGCTTAATTACATGGATATCTATTTTAGGGAGCAATTAGAAAAGGTAATCCTTGCCCTTAATCCCACCATTGTGTTTGTTGAACATGATGAATGGTTTGGGGAGAGAGTAGCCACTAAGACAATTCCCATCGGAGATTGAAATTGTTATTGTAGTCAATAAGTAGGTTCAGTCTTGCCACTCTGAGCCAGTCTTGCCACTCTGGACCAGTCTTGTCATTCTGAGCCAGTCCTGCCATCCTGAGCCAGTCTTGTCATCTGAGCCAGTCTTGTCATTCTGAGCCACAGGCGAAGAATCTCTCTTTATAATGAGATTCTTCGCCTGCGGCTCAGAATGACAAAGTTTGCTCAGAATGACGAAGCTGGCTCAGAATGACAAAGTTTATTTTTTAAAAAATCTCTATTTTACTTTCCTTTCCCATCATGTTTCTCCTTATTTTCAACAATAGTCTGCCTGATTATTTTATCCTTTTTAGCATTCCCCTGCTTCTCCGCCGGCACATCTGCATCTATAGTTACCAATCCTCTTTTTATTGCTTTATGTTTTATGAAGATTTGCTTTATAAAGTAGATTAAATCACCGGAATAAAGTACTACATTGATTTCTGCGCCAACGAATAAGATATACATACAAAAATAAAGCCAAAGCATAAAGATAACAATGGCTGCTAAACTGCCATAAGTATTGGAGTAGTTACTCATGTTATCCACATAAAAAGAGAATAAATAAGAGTAGCCCATCCAACCCACAGCTGATATAAATGCGCCTGGAAGTTCCTTATATATACGGGTTTTACGGTCTGGTATTACCACGTACAAAAGTAAAAAAAATAAGGTTAATATGCATAGACCTACTATAGTTCGGACGCTGATAATAAAAAGTGCCAGTTCACTTAAAACTGGTATTTTGCCCTGAATCCATATATATATCCGATTACCAAAAACCAGAATAGATAGGGTAACTACAACAATAACGATAAAGATAATGGTATAAAATGCCGAAATAATTCGTAGTCGTATATAACTTCTTGTCTCCTTAATACCATATACAGAGTTTAAACCACTTATGACTGCCAGAACACCTCTGGAAGCTGCCCAAAGTGCAGTTATTGCGGCAAATGATACTATGGTCCCTGTGGTTTTATCATACACTTCCGTAATAATTCGTGTAACTAATGAATGAACAGAAGATGGAAATATATTTGTTACTGTTTGGAGCATGATGTTTTCCGAATAGATACCTTGTAAAATAGTCAGTAATAACATAAAGAACGGAAAAAAAGATATAATTACAAAAAAAGCCGCTTGTGCTGAAAATGCTGAAACACAGTCATCCCTAATTTTCCTTGAAAATGCCCGGATTATTTTTATAAATGATATAATAATCATATTCATGGCTGTACCTCCCCCAATTTTTCTTATCCAGAAGGAAAAAATTGTGATTGTAGTATTATATGTGAATGGTTATAAGCTTAGTCATGTTTGTTTTACTGCAAACATTTTCTATTTAGATATCTATATTTTTATGCTATAATGAGACAGAGATAATATAATAATACTACATTATTCCAAAAAATCAATTTAAATAAACCAGGAGGAGTATTACATTGAAAAGAAAAAGTTTAGTCTTAATGGCAATGTTATTAATATTTACCAATATTACACTACTATTCATGCCTCATATAGAGGCAGATGCTGCCTCAAAAAAATATGGTCTGATTATTGCAGATCAGAATGGCAAGTATACTTTTTATGATTTAAATGATACAGAAGGGAAAGCCGGAATTGAAACAACCAGTAATGGCAATGTTATGGTTCCTTTATGGAAAATGACAAATCTTATGCCGGGACTTACCTATAAGTATAATTCCCAAACAAAAGAAGCTACGGTAACAAATAAATACAACGGAAAGAAAGTAATATATAAAAAGGATAGTACATATGTTACCTATTATTCTAAAAAAGGATCCAAAGGCGAAAAAATTAAAATGGTTTATAAAATGTACATTTCCCCAAAGAGTTCTTCCGTTATGGTGCATATGAGTACACTCCGTATGGTAATGAATTCAACCCTGGGATGCAAATATTACAAAATGGAAGATATGAAAAAAGGTGGTTATGATACCTCTATTTATAGCGGAATTCTTGCTTATAACCTATACAAAGAAGTTACAGGATTACCAAAGGCAGCTGATGTAAATAATATTTCTAAAACAGTAAAAGTTACAATACCAGAAGGATATTCCCTTCCCCAGGCATTTGATTTATTAGTAAGTAAAGGTGTATGTTCCTTGAGTTTCCGTTCTTTTATCCACACTCAGTGAATTTCACTGATTTGTTATAA
>ENA-UOOI01001456-UOOI01001456.1-fermentation-metagenome-genome-assembly--contig:-NODE-1456-length-24621-cov-3.551168_pt1 | contig 24621 bp, 24 predicted proteins | sample MGYA00245779_ERZ724027 | MGnify/ENA primary metagenome ERZ724027 (study PRJEB28704, sample SAMN03018318) | fermentation metagenome | biome: anthropogenic terrestrial biome; feature: soil; material...
TTTCCTCCTTCATTTTTTTGCTCTGGGATGAGCGTAGTGATATGCTTTTTTCAATTCTTCAAAAGTAACATGTGTATAGACTTCCGTGGATGCAAGGCTGGAGTGTCCTAACAGTTCCTTTACCGAGTTTATCTCAGCTCCGTTGTTCAGCATTTCGGTGGCGAAAGAGTGGCGCAGTACGTGCGGGCTTTTTTTTGCCAGGGTGGGAATGCTGCTGAGATGATTGTGAATGACATTGTAAACAAGTTTAGGGTATAACGGCTCTCCATCTTCCTTAACAAACAGAAAAGGCGATTTGTTCTCGATTTCGGCGTCTCTGGCGGCGATGTATTCCTTCAGTTTTTCTTTTGTCGTGTCGGAGAAGGGGATAATGCGCTGCTTGTTGCGTTTCCCCGTTACCCGGAGGGTACATGCTCCGAAATCGATATCGGTATCTTTCAGGGCTATCAGTTCTGCCCGGCGCATGCCCGTAAGGTAGAGCAGCTCGATCAGGAACCGGTCGCGATGTCCCCGGAAATCATCGGAGTATTCCATCGGGTCGTCGATAACTTTAGTCATCTCCGGGTCGTTCACAAATGAGGGGAGTTTTTTGGTCGCTTTCGGTCCCGACACCGGTTCGACGGGATTTTGCACGATAACCCCTTTTTTTTTCAGGTACCGGAAGAATGATTTTACAGCGCTGAGTTTTCTGTTCACGGAACGGGCTTTCAACCCCTGTTCCATCAGGCGGCTCATCCAGATGCGGATGTGGGTGCTGTTGATGTGTGCGGGATCGAATGTGCCGCCCTCCTCAGTGATAAATTCTTCAAACTGAGTAAGGTCGTTGAAATAAGAAATCTCCGTGTGAGAAGAGTAGTTCTTCTCAACACGGAGATATTGTATGAATTTTTCCTTCCACATTTCGTTAGTCCGTCGATGAACTTACGAAAGTAAAGAAAATTTTTGAAATCCGAAAAAAATTATTCTTCGCTTTGTTGCATTTGCTGTACGTATACGGCGTGTTGTTTTCTCTTACGTTTATCCACCGAAGGTTTAATGAATGCCTGACGGCTACGCAGTTCTTTTACTACACCGGTTTTCTCATATTTGCGTTTGAATTTCTTCAGGGCCCTTTCTATATTTTCGCCCTCTTTTAATTGTACAATGATCATTTGTTACCTGTTTAATTATTTTTTATTGGAGATTATTGTAATGATAAATACCATACCTTAATATATATAGGCATTGCTTATGCTGCGGCTCAGCGGTCTGTCTTTTGTCCGGCCTGTGATTTAGCCTGAACCCTGCCGCAATTCGAACCCTGGCTCTTTCTTGATCCTTTGCCTGGCTCGTATGTATGCCGGCTCGCTGTTCCTGCTTCAGCCCTCAGCCTGTAAATTAACCGTTTTATTTCTTCTTTCTCTGTTTCCGGTTGTACAATAACCTCCTCTCTGTTTCGGGCTGCAAAGGTAAGAATAAAAATATAAATATCAATGTTATATGTGATCGATTTTTTTCAAAAAATAACCCGCATGCAATTATGCAGCAGGTCATTACCTTTTATGATCGCTATCGATTTTATTTCACCTCAGAGCTAATGTGTATTGTAAATCAACTGTTTGTGGTTTTATAGTAGCAATATGATCCTGATAAACTGGTGAATATCGGTGAGGTTATTGCTTATCTTATTTGTATTCATTAATTAATTCAACCCATTCATAAGCATCTGTTCTCTTAGAAACTTCATTTATTTCCTGATATTTTTATTCGTAATTTTCCCCTTCTCTTACAGTACAGCTTTTACTTGCCTCTCATTCAACCCTAATTTCTGCAATGGTTCTTCCGAAAACCGATCTTTGAAAAACGTAACTTTAAATCCGACTCCGTCTTCTTCCAAAATAGGCGTTGGTAATCCTGCTAACTTACAGGACATCTTGTTGTCATATACTCGAATCTGTGTCGGAGCACCCCTCTAATTTCGGTGTATAAGACTGTCTAAGAGCATTTCGCGAAGGGCTGCAACGGGATATTCATTTCATCGCCGATTAACGCCCGGAACAAATAGGGTACAAATATATGATAAAAAACAATATGCAAATATATTACCCACATTCTATAAAACAAAAACCGCAGTAAATCAACTATCTACTGCGGTTTGATAATATTGGACTATTGTTTCTAATCGTCTTTACTTTACTTCCTCGAAATCTACGTCTGTAACATCATCGCGGGAAGATTGGTTGTTGTTCTGTGACGACTGCTGACCTCCGTCTGCTCCGGGTTGTGGACCCGTCTGGGCGTTGGTGGCATTGTACATGTCCTGTGATGCTGCCTGGAAAGCTGTATTCAGCTCATTGGTGGCAGCGTCGATGCCATCAATATTTTGTGCTTTATGTGCTTCCTTCAGTTTATTGAGGGCTGCTTCTATCGGCGCTTTCTTATCGGCGGGAATCTTATCTCCCAGATCCTTCAATTGTTTTTCTGTCTGGAAGATAGTAGAGTCCGCGTGATTCAGTTTGTCGATACGTTCTTTCTCTTTCTTGTCGGCTTCGGCATTAGCGGCAGCTTCTTCTTTCATCCGTTTGATCTCATCGTCACTCAGGCCTGAAGAAGCTTCGATACGTATTTTTTGTTCTTTGGCCGTTGCCTTGTCCTTGGCGGAAACGCTCAGAATACCGTTGGCATCGATGTCGAATGTTACTTCGATCTGGGGAATTCCACGCGGGGATGGTGGAATACCATCGAGGTTGAATACCCCGATCTGTTTGTTATCGCGCGCCATGGAGCGTTCGCCCTGCAACACGTTGATCTGTACGGAAGGTTGGTTGTCGGCTGCCGTAGAGAATACCTCGCTCTTTTTGGTAGGGATCGTGGTGTTTGCATCGATCAGCTTGGTCATTACACCGCCCAGCGTTTCAATACCGAGTGAAAGAGGCGTTACATCCAGCAAAAGCACATCTTTTACCTCTCCTGACAGCACAGCACCCTGAATAGCGGCGCCGATGGCAACCACCTCATCCGGGTTTACCCCTTTATGTGGTTTTTTTCCGAACAGTTTTTCCACCATATCCTGAACGGCCGGTATACGGGTGGAACCGCCCACCAGGATGACCTCGTCGATATCGGAGTTGGTCATTCCAGCGTCTTTCATTGCTGTCTGGCAGGGCTCCTTGCATTTCTGCAGCAGATCATCGATCAGCTGTTCGAATTTAGCGCGGGTGAGCGTTTTAACCAAGTGTTTCGGAATACCGTTCACCGGCATGATGTAAGGAAGGTTGATCTCAGTGCTGGTAGCGCTTGAAAGTTCAATCTTTGCTTTCTCGGCAGCTTCTTTCAGCCGTTGAAGCGCCATGGGGTCTTTACGCAGGTCCACTCCTTCATCTTTCATAAACTCATCGGCCAGCCAGTCGATGATGCGATGGTCGAAATCATCCCCTCCCAAGTGGGTATTACCATTGGTGGATTTCACCTCGAAAACGCCGTCACCCAGTTCCAGGATAGAGATATCGAAAGTACCTCCTCCCAGGTCGAATACGGCCACCTTGGAGTCTTTGCTCTGCTTGTCCAGTCCATAGGCCAATGCGGCGGCCGTGGGTTCGTTGACGATACGCCGGACGGTCAGTCCCGCGATCTCACCTGCCTCTTTGGTAGCCTGCCGTTGTGCGTCGCTAAAATATGCCGGCACGGTGATCACCGCCTCTTTGACTTCCTGCCCGAGGTGGTCTTCGGCTGTCTTTTTCATCTTTTGCAGTACGATCGCCGAAATTTCCTGCGGAGTATAAAAATGCCCGTTGATATCGACACGCGGCGTGTTATTATCCCCCTTGACTACCTTATAAGGTACGCGGCCGATCTCTTTCTGCACCTGATCGAATGTTTCCCCCATGAACGTTTTGATGGAGGAGATGGTATTATTGGGGTTGGTGATGGCTTGCCGCTTGGCGGGGTCACCCACTTTCCGTTCACCGTTATCCATAAAAGCCACTACCGAAGGTGTGGTCCGTTTGCCTTCGTTATTGGGTATTACAACGGGTTCGTTGCCTTCCATTACGGCCACGCAAGAATTGGTTGTCCCTAAGTCTATTCCTATTATTTTTCCCATAATTTATTGTGTTGTTATATTTATACGATTATTTTACTTTTTCTATCAAGGTGTAGGCCCCCGGAACGATTATTTAATTGATCGATTTGTTGATAGGTAATTATTAAATCGGTCCCTTATCAGATCATTAAATCGGCTTACATCCTCGTTTCTTTTCTATTCCTGTTTTACCTGTTCGTCGAAAATCCACCGATGACGCCGGTTTATTTTTTGACTTACTATTTCTTTTTCAAATGTTGTGCCAAATTTTTAAGTCGAGAGAATTCTGCCAATATGACGGTCAAGGTTTCCGGTGAAGATTTATACTTTCCGGGATCCTCTTTTTCAAAAATAATCTTTACCTTTGGAAAAGTTCAAAAACGGCGGGGTTTGTGCGCCTTGCAATGAAGATAATAATTTTAAGCCCGACCACTATGTATACACAACAAGACCTGGAATTACTGAGGGAGAAAGGGATCTCACAGGATCAGATCGATACGCAACTGGATTATTTCAGCACCGGATTTCCCTATCTTTCTATCGTGGCTGCCGCTTCCGTGGAGAGAGGTGTTCTGAAAATAGGAGAAGAAGAGGAAAAGGTATACCTGGATGCATGGCAGGATTTTTTGAACAGCGGGAAAAAGGTGACTAAATTCGTGCCGGCTTCCGGTGCAGCCAGTCGCATGTTTAAAGATCTGTTCGCCTTTTTGGAGGCTGATTATGAAGAGCCGTCAACTCCGTTTGAGAAAGAGTTTTTCGACCGGATTCAACAGTTTGCATTTTTCGGTCCTCTCGATGAAACATGTAAGAATTTGTTCGAAAAGGATGTGGCCACATTGTGCAAAGAAGGACGGTATAAAGATGTGGTATCCTCATTACTTAGTCCCGGGGGGATGGATTACGGGAATATGCCCAAGGGGTTGCTTCTTTTCCATAAATATCCCGAAGGAAACAGGACTCCTGTGGGAGAGCATCTTACGGAAGGAACGTTCTATGCTAAAAATAGAGCGGAAGAGGTGAATGTTCACTTCACCGTATCTCCGGAACATAAAGAGATGTTTGAACTGCTGGTTGCAGCCAGGAAGTTGAACTATGAGTTTAAGCTGGGCGCCACTTTCTCGGTATCCTATAGTATTCAGAAACCAGCTACCGACACCATCGCCGTGGATATGAACAATGAACCTTTCAGGAATGAGGACGGCTCCCTGCTGTTTCGTCCCGGTGGGCACGGAGCGCTGATCGAAAACCTGAACGATATAGACTCGGATGTGATATTTATTAAAAATATCGACAATGTGGTCCCTGACAGGCTGAAGGAAAACGAGGCGCATTATAAAAGATTGCTGGCAGGCATCCTTGTGGCCATGCAGAAGCGCACCCATAATTACCTGAACCGGCTGGAATCGGGGGAGGCCACTAGGGATGAACTGGCGGAAATGCTGGCTTTTACCGAGAAGGAGTTGTTGATCTCTCACTCCGGACAGTTCGCCTCAAATGAAGAATTGAAAAAATACCTGAAAAGAAAACTCGATCGTCCTTTCCGTGTCTGTGGGATGGTGAAGAATGAGGGTGAACCGGGCGGCGGCCCTTTTATTGTTGTCAATGCCGATGGAACCGCCTCTCCCCAGATACTGGAGAGTTCCCAGATCGATAAGAATGATCCCGCTGCGATGGAGGCATTCAGGAACAGTTCCCATTTTAATCCCGTGGATGTGGTGTGCGGGGTGAAATGCAATCAGGGAAACAAGTACAACCTGACAAAATTTGTGGACCGGAATACCGGATTCATCTCGTACAAATCAAAAAACGGAAAAGAACTGAAAGCATTGGAATTACCCGGATTGTGGAATGGAGCTATGAGCAACTGGAACACCATTTTCGTAGAGGTGCCTGTCTCCACTTTCAATCCGGTGAAGACGGTGAATGACCTGTTGCGACCGGAGCATCAGTAAATTTTATACAATATTTCCTCAAAAAAGCCGTTTACAGCCAAAACGGACCGGTTTGAAATTTCACATCCCATATACCCTGCTGGCTGCTGCGTGGCTGCTGCTTTCGTGTAATCAGGCAAAACTGAGTGACGCGCGGGGGCAGTACCTTCGTGGAGAATATTATACCGCGAGTGAAACCTACAGAAAACTATACCGTAATGTCCCGCGCGAGGAGCGAACGCAACGGGGCATCATTGCTTTTGAGATGGCGGAGAACTATCGCAGACTCAATCAATCTGCCCGGGCCGTAACCGCTTATAATAACGCTATCCGTTATGGGTATCCCGATACGGTGATGTATCTTCACTATGCCCGGATGCTTCACAGGGAAGGAAAATATGAAACAGCGGCAGAGGCGTACCGCCGATTCCTGGCATTCAGGCCGGACGACCCGCTTGCTTGCAACGGTCTTCGTGGTGCGGAACTGGCGATGGAATGGAGTGAAAATCCTACGCGATATACAGTGCAACGGTTGGAATTATTTAATTCCAACCGGGGAGAATTCAGTCCGATGCTCTCTCCGGAGGGAGACCTGCTCTATTTTACCTCTTCGAGAGAAGATGCCCTCGGTGAAGAGAAGAGTCCCGTTACCGGAATGAAATACAACGATCTTTTCCGCTCGGTCAGAAATGTGCACGGAGAATGGCAGAAGCCGGAACGGATCGAATCGGGGATCAACAGCGATCACGATGAAGGCACACCCTCTCTTTCGCCGGATGGGGAATGGATGTACTATACCTTCGGCTATGCCGATCCCAACCGACCTGCTACCGCGAAGATTTATCTCTCCGCATGGGTCAATGGCAGGTGGAGCGAGGGCCGGCCTCTGGAGATCGTGAAGGATGACTCGGTGTCGGTTTTCGCCCATCCGGCTGTCTCCCCTTCGGGCCGTTATCTCTACTTTGTTTCCGATATGCCGGGCGGATATGGCGGTAAAGATATCTGGAGAGCAGCAATCCGGAATAATAATGAGAGCTTTTTTATAGAGAATCTGGGGCCGGAGATCAATACGGCGGGTGACGAACTTTTCCCCTATCTGCGTAACGACACCACCCTTTATTTCTCCTCCGACGGGCATCCGGGGATGGGAGGGCTGGACCTGTTCATGGCCGTCGGGCAGGGAGAATCGCGCAGTGCCTTCCCGCAGAGGGTGCCCCTGGCGACGGCTGCGGAAGAAGCGGGCAGATGGCGGGTACGTAACCTGCAATCGCCCCTCAACTCGCCGGCCGATGATTTCGGTATTACGTTCGGTCCCGAGGGAGAAAAAGGATTTTTCAGCTCTAACCGGAATGATGTGCGCGGATATGATCATATCTATTCTTTTGCTTATCCCGAAGCAAGGGTCTGGATAGAAGGCTTTGCCGTAGATCAGGAAGATGAATTTATACCGGGTGCGGTTGTAATTGTGGTGGGAAGTGACGGATCGCAACTCCGGTTTGTGACCGGCGAACAGGGAAATTATCGATTCAGAGCCGAAAGAGGGGCGGATTATCTGTTGATGGCAGGCGCGGAGGGTTTTCTCAATCAGAAGCAGACATTCCATACCTCCCCCGCGGAGAAGGATACGATTTATTATGTTGATTTTGAAATGGTACCTTATCATAAGCCAGTGGTGCTGGAAAATATATTCTACGATTTCGACCGTGCTACGTTGCGTCCGGAATCGAAAGAAGGATTGGATATATTGATTGCCCTGCTCAACGATAACCCTTCTGTTGCGATAAAACTTGGTGCCCATACCGATCGCAAAGGGTCGGACGAATACAATCACGATCTCTCTTTGCGCCGTGCGCAATCGGTAGTGAATTATCTCGTAGCCCACGGTGTGGATGCACAACGCTTGTCGGCGCAGGGCTTCGGTAAAACCCAACCGGTGAGAGTGACGAAAAGAATAGCGGACCAATTCGATTTTCTGAAGGAAGGAGATGTGTTGACAGGAGAATTTATTGAAACCCTTGCGATTGACCAACAGGGGATTGCTGATCAGATCAACCGCAGAACATCATTCGAAGTGATCGAGAACGATTTTATATTGCATTGATAACAGAAGAAAGTTTGTTAATTATAAAAAATTACACTTCCGATCAAGAAATAAAAACATGTCGGTAAAATTTGCTACTTTTGGAATATGGTTTTGTAACGGATATACAATAGGGTATATGGATCACGGATAAATTTGTCCGGCTCCAGAATAGAACTATAATACGTTAAAAAGAATGGCATACATTGATTATTACAAAATATTGGGTATTGAAAGGAATGCATCGGCGGAAGATATTAAAAAGGCTTACCGAAAGCTGGCGCGTAAACTACATCCCGATCTGAATCCCAATGATAAGGAAGCGCACAAAAAATTTCAGGAACTCAATGAAGCCAACGAGGTATTGAGCGATCCGGAAAAGCGGGCTAAATATGATCAATACGGAGAGAATTGGAAGCATGGCGCAGAGTATGAAAAAGAGCAGCAGCAATATCGCCGGCAACAACCATGGCGTGACCCGGAAGAAGGGTATACATTCTATACGGAAGGCGACTTTTCGGATGCTGATTTCTCCGACTTTTTCCATTCTATGTTCGGTAGCGGATTCAGCCGGCGGGAGAGCGGCGGGGGCAGCCGGAAATTCAGGGGAGGGGATTATCAGGCCGAATTGCATCTGACCCTTCGCCAGGCCATGCAGACGCATCAACAGACGCTGTCTGTCGACGGGAAGAATATACGTATTACGATACCTGCCGGCGTGTCCGACGGACAGAAAATTAAGCTGGCGGGATACGGTCGTCCCGGCGTGAACGGCGGTCCTGCCGGCGATTTGTATATTACGTTCGTGGTTGAAGAAGATCCTCTATTTAAACGGTTGGGTGATGATCTCTACACCGAGGAAACGGTTGATCTATATACGGCCGTATTGGGGGGAGAAATAACGATAAATGCCCTGGACGGACAAGTAAAAATGACGATAAAACCCGGTACCCAGCCCAATTCTAAACTGCGCTTGAAAGGCAAGGGATTTCCCGTGTACAAGAAAGACGGTCGCTTCGGTGATCTCTATGTAACCCTGAAGATCGTTCTCCCCGAACATCTCTCAGAGAGGGAAAAAGCATTATTTACCGAATTGTCAAAAATGAGAAAACAATGAGCGGAAACAGATTATTATACAACGAGTGCCTGAGAGTCTATGAGGTAGAAGAATCATTCATCGAATCACTGCGGGAAGTAGGGCTGGTCCATGTGATCCATCAGGATGAAGAGCGATTTATCGAGTACGATGATTTGTCCGATCTTGAACAGTTTGTCCGGTGGCATTATGATATGGATATTAATGTGGAAGGGATTGAAGCACTCTATCATATGCTGGAAAGAATAAGGTCGTTACAGTCGGAGATGGACCGGATACGCAGCGAGTTGCAGTTCTATAAATCCATAGGATACTGACATGGATGTATTCTTCAGATACGGTTGCCTGACGATTTTGCTCCTTGCCGGAATATTTTCCCTTTCCGCACAGGAACTGAACGCTGTCGTAAAGGTAAACAGTTCCAGGATTCAGGGTGCGAATAGACAGATATTCAGTACTCTTGAAGAGGCATTGCATGCTTTTATCAACGGACGCAAATGGACGGACACCCCACTTCGGGCAGAAGAACGGGTGAATTGTTCTTTTACCCTTGTTATTACCGAAGCGCTTTCATCCAATTCCTTCCGCGGTGAGTTGTATGTACAGTCGCACCGCCCGGTGGAAAACAGTACTTACCTCACTCCTATGCTGAACCTGAGAGATACGGAGATGGAATTCGACTACACGGAATATCAACCCTTGCAGTTTGATCCCTCCTTTATTCAGGGGAATCTGGCGGCAACCATCGCTTATTATGCTTATCTGATCCTGGGACTCGATTTCGATTCCCGCTTACCATTGGGCGGAACTTCTTGTTTCCGTCGGATGGAATTGATCGCCGCCAATGTGCAGTCCTACGGATGGAAAGGGTGGGAGCGGCGTAATAACCGGGGCCGTTCGGCTATTGGGGCTGCCTTTAACGACGGGGCACTGGAAGAATACCGGCAGATGTGGTTCGATTATCACCGCAGGGGACTGGATATGTTGTCCGGGAACGGCGAAACGGGATCGGAAAAAATAGTCTCTTCGATCCTGTTCATGTCGGCGTTGCAGGTGAAACGCCCGGCTACTGTGCTGATCACGCTTTTTGGAGACGCCAAACTCGAAGAGATGGTAACCCTCCTTTCCAAAGCCGATGTCCCGGAAAAACGGCAGGCCTATAATGCCCTTTTGAAATTATACCCCGCCCGCAACGCGGAATTGGAGAAGTGGAGATAAAAGAACGTTTTCGTTAAGCTGAATGAGCAAAGGCAAACTTGTTTTAACTTTGCCATAGCGGGAAAACGACTAATTTTAATGGAATATATGTTGAAGTCGCTATATATACAGAATTTCGCATTGATCGATTCGCTCAGGATCGCATTCGATTCCGGTTTTTCAGTGATCTCCGGTGAGACGGGTGCGGGCAAATCGATTATCCTTGGTGCCCTCTCGCTGATCCTCGGGCAGCGTGCTGATACGAGACATATTAAGCAGGGCTCCGAAAAATGTGTCATTGAAGGCGTTTTCGATCTTTCAGCCTACGATCTTGCGCCTTTTTTTGAGGAACTGGACTGGGTGTACGAGGGTGACGAGTGCATCCTTCGCCGGGAAATATGGAATAACGGGAAATCACGTGCTTTTGTGAACGACTCGCCGGTCTATCTGAATGACCTGAAAGGATTAGGTGATAAACTGATAGATATTCATTCCCAACACCAAAACCTGTCACTCAACGATAACCTTTTTCAGTTGAATGTGGTGGATCTGCTTGCCGATACGGCGATGGAACGTGCGGAGTTTGGAAAGGCCTATACCGCCTACCGTTCATCGGAGAAAGCGATGAACGACCTCCGGGAGCAGTCCCGCAAAAACCGGGAAGAGGAAGATTACCTCAGGTTTCAATATACGGCGCTTGCGGAGGCGAACCTGCAACCGGGAGAACAGGAGCGGTTAGAGGAAGAACTGGAGACTGTGACGCATGCCGAAGAGATCAAGACGGGACTTTTCGCGGTAACCTCGCTCTTATCGGAGGATGAGCGGAGTGTGGAGTCGATGCTGCGGACAGTGGCCGATACGCTGCATAATGTACAGCGCTTCTATCCTCGGTTGGCTGAGGTGGCAGCCAGGGTGGATTCCGTCTTTATAGAGCTGAAAGATGTGCGTGAGGAGATCTCCGGGTATTTTGAAGAAGTGGAGTTTGATCCCGGCCGCAGGCAGTTGCTGGAAGAGCGGCTGAGTACCCTCTACGACCTGCAGAAGAAACATTCCGTCACCACCGTGGAAGAGTTGACCGGCTTGCGCGATAAAATGGCCCGGAAACTGGAGAATATTGATTCGCTCGATGAACGGTTGAAAGCGTTGGAAAAGGAGACGGAAGAGAAAAAGAAGACGATGATGGCAAAAGCAGGTTCGTTAAGCAAAAAGAGAAAGGACGCCGCACCCCGCATCGAAAAAGAACTTGTTGAGAGACTGGCTTATCTGAGGATGCCCAATGTAAAGTTCCTCTGTGATTTCAAAACCAAAGAGATCCCTGACGTTACAGGGGCTGATACCGTTCAGTTTCTTTTCTCGGCCAATAAAAATGTGGCGCTGCAGCTGGTTTCACAAATTGCTTCGGGCGGAGAGATGTCACGCCTGATGTTGTGCATCAAGGCGATGATCGCAGGAGCCACTTCACTTCCTACCATCATTTTCGATGAGATCGATACCGGTACATCGGGTGAAGTCGCCGACAGGGTAGGTGCTATCATGGAGGAAATGGGAACCCGGATGCAGGTGATCGGCATTACGCATCTTCCCCAGATCGCTTCCAAAGGGAGCACCCATTTTCTGGTCTACAAGGAGGAGGGGGACAATATTGTAACGACAAGGATAAAAGAACTGACTTCCGGCGAGCGGGTGCAGGAAATTGCCCGGATGCTGAGCGGTGCGAAAATTACGGAACAGGCGGTAGAGAACGCAAAAGTGATGTTGAATAGAAACAAAATATGAAGGAAAAAGAGATGATCTTCGGCATCCGTGCCGTTATTGAAGCGGTGGAAGCCGGAAAGGATATCGACAAGGTGCTGGTGAAGCGCGAGCTGTCGGGTGAGTTGTTTATGGAGTTGCAGGAGCAGCTCCGCCGGTATGAGATACCCATGCAGAAGGTTCCGTTGGAGCGGATAGACCGTATCACCCGGAAGAATCATCAGGGAGTGATCGCGTTCACTTCCGCCGTTACCTACCAGAAACTGGAGAATATTGTGCCTCTGCTCTATGAAAAGGGGAAGAACCCGTTTATTCTGGTGTTGGACGGACTGACTGATGTCCGTAATTTCGGGGCTATCGCGCGGACATGCGAAGTGGCCGGTGTGGATGCCATGGTGATTCCTGCCAGAGGAAGCGTGTCGGTGAATGCCGATGCGATAAAAACTTCTGCCGGTGCGTTACATTCTATCCCCGTCTGCCGGGAGAAGAGCCTGAAAGAGGCGATCGTCTTTCTCAAAGAGAGCGGAATAAAAGTAGTGGCTGCCACAGAAAAAGCCGCCTCATTTTATACTCAAACGGATCTTTCCGTGCCGGTCGCTATTGTGATGGGGTCGGAGGATACGGGTGTGGCTCCCGAGCATCTCCGTATCTGCGACGAACTGGTGAGGATTCCCCAGTCCGGGACAATTCAGTCGTTGAATGTATCGGTCGCGGCGGGCGTGTTGATCTATGAGGTCGTGAGGCAGAGGAGGCTGATTTTATAAGGTAATGATGTGACGATGAAATTAATGTGAAAATGTGAACCGGTTAATAGGATGATTTGTTGATGTGCTAATTGGCAATTATAATCTGTTAATTAGCACATCAATAAATCTACTAATTAATTTATTCTCTTAAGAAACAAAATCAATTCAAGTGTTTTAATGCATTTTTTGAACGGATAAAAACGTCCTGGAATGCTTCACTCTAAAAAAATAATATGAAAAGAGTAATTTCAACAAACAGTGCGCCTGCGGCGATAGGCCCTTATAGTCAGGCTATCGAAACGAACGGGATGATATTCCTATCGGGAATGTTGCCCATTGACCCATCCACCGGAAATATTATCCCGGGCAGCGTGAAAGAGCAAACCACTCAGATATTCAATAATATAGAAACAGTGCTGATAGCTGCCGGTGCCGGTATGGACAATATTGTAAAAACGACGGTATTTCTGGAGGATATGTCCTTATTCGGGGAAATGAACGAAGTGTATGCCTCCCGTTTTACCGGTACTTTTCCCGCACGTTCAGCCTTTGCCGTAAAAGCCCTTCCGAAAAACGCTTTGGTGGAAATAGAAGTGATCGCCGTAAAATGAAGACAATAGGAAATGTGATCTGGGTGGTATTCGGAGGTGTTTTTATCGCTATTGAATACCTGTTGGGCAGCGTTGCACTGATGGTGACTATCATCGGTATTCCTTTCGGGCTTCAGTCGTTAAAGCTGGCTGAAGTGGCGTTGTGGCCTTTCGGTAAAAAGGTTGTGCAAAAAGATACATCCTCAGGATGCTTGTCGTTTCTTATGAATGTGATCTGGTTTTTTGTGGGAGGACTTCCCATTGTGCTCACCCATCTGCTGTTCGGCCTGCTCTTTTACATTACCATTATCGGTATCCCTTTCGGTAATCAGCATTTTAAACTGATGGGATTGGCGCTCACCCCTTTCGGAAGAACGATTTTGAACAAATAGACGGAAGCCTGTTTTACTCAACCGGCTATTTTGGCCGTATGGGTTGATAGGCAGACGTTCTTTCCCGAATATATGAACTTTCCCTTTACTCGAATATTGCCGGAAGATCTTCGTCCTCTTGTTCTTCAGGAGGTTCTTTTTTTACCATAAAGGCGCTGATCTCCCATAACATATAAATAGGTATGGTTACCACGAAAAGAGAGAAGGGATCACCCGAAGGAGTAATGAGCGCGGCAGCTAAGAGTGAGCCTATAACGGCATGGCGACGGTATTTCCGGAAAAAAGGGCGGTAAATCAGTCCGAGCTTGGATAACAACCAGAACACCAGCGGCAGTTCGAAAACCAATCCCATGATCAGGATAAGGGTGTAGAAGTTGTTCATGTAGGAATCGAGCGAGATCATGTTCTCAATGGATTCGCTGAGCTCAAAGGTGATAAGAAAACGGAATATCAGGGGAAAGACAATAAAATAGCCCACCATACAACCTATTATGAACATGACACCCCCGAATCCGAAGGCGGTCTTTACCCCTTTTGCCTCGTTGTCATAGAGCGCGGGACTTATAAACCGCCATAACTCATACAGGATGTAAGGGATAGTACAAAGTACACCGAATGCCAGCGAAGTAGAGATGTAAGTCATGAACTGCGTGGTCATGTTGATATTGAGCATCTCGACTGAAAATGAATCCGCAGAAAAATCAGGTAAAAAAGGAATGTATTTACTCGCCTTTTCAAAAAAACGATAGGTAATAAAATCCGACGAACGGGCCGCAAGGATAATGGTGTCGAAGATTTTTGGGATAACGATGAAACCTACGACAGAGAAAGCAATAACAGCTATAATAATACGAATAAGGGTCCATCGGAATTCTTCCAGATGATCCCAAAAAGACATTTCTTTCTCTGACATTTCTATCCTGAGCTATATAATAGATAGGTAAACACGAAAACAACCGGACTTGACCGGATTTGCGTTCGAAATGATAAACTCTTATGATAATAACCATGAAAGAAAAACCCACCGGAATAATCTGGCAGGTTTCTTCCGTTACTTTGCTAAGTGTTAGGCGTTGAATTTTTTTCTGTCGGATTGGTTTTGATATCCTCTTCAATATCATTCAATCCTTTCTTGAAACTGTTGATGCCTTTGCCGAGACCTTTCATGAATTCGGGTATTTTTTTTCCTCCGAAAAGAATCAGGATAACCAGAACTATGATAGGTATTTCCCACCCGTTTAAGTTGATAAGTAGTGGATTCATAAGTGCGATATATTTAATTTGTTTATACTTTCCGATTGCTATAAGATGCAAATATAGAACTTATTTATGGATATTAGAGAGAATATTATAATAAAGTTTTCAAAAAAATGTGCCGGCTTGATTTTACTGATGCCTCAGAATGACAGCCAGATCCATATGAATGGGCAGATGGTCGCTGAATCCGCCTATATAGCGGGGGCCCATATTTGTCCTGTAGGTTTTTTTCCCATAATACTTTTCATCATCTTCCAGCAGAAAATCTGCCCTGAAGATATGTGCTTCATTGTTTTTTACGTGTATACTATTCTCTTTCATTAATAGGTTTCCGCTTACGATAAACTGATCGAGTACCTCCCATTTTCCCTGGTACTTATAAGAGCCGAACCCGGGGTCTTTTGTCCGGTGGTGAAAGAGATTGTACAACTTGTCCCTTTGAAGAGGCGGCTGTATGCTCCCTGCCTCCAGTATTTGGGAAAGACTCTTGTCGCCGGGGTGATCGTTAAAATCACCCATGATAACGATATGGGCGTTCTCCCGGAGGGCAAACAGGCTGTCGGCTTTGTTTTTCAGAAGAGCGGCTGTTTCCAGGCGCGCAGGTTCCGTCTCCCGCTGTCCCCCGCTACGGGAAGGAAAGTGGCAGACAAACAGGTCGAGGGTGTCCCCGTTGAGAACTTCTCCCGCGACATGAAGAATGTTGCGCGTCGGCCCGATATTCTTCCGGCTGAATCTTATCTCGTATTCAGTGATGTGCAACGGCCTGAATTGATGGCGCTGGTAGAGCAACGCCACATCAATTCCTCTCTCGTCGGGCGAGTCGGTGGTAATATATGCGTAATCCTGCGCCCGTAAAGGGGACCGTTTGGTGAGATCAAAAAGGACTGAGTCGTTCTCTATCTCGCACAGCCCGACCAATGCCGGGGACTGCATGCCGCCCACGGCCGTGACCACACGGGTAATGTTGCGCAGTTTTTCCCGATATTTCCACGATGTCCACTTCATAAAACCATCCGGCAGAAAGTCGTCGTCGTCTTTCAGCGGATCATCATGGATGTCGAACAGATTCTCGACATTGTAGAACATAATGCGGAAATTGTTCTGAGAAACGACTTCCACAGAGTGAACAATCAAGAAAGAGCCGAGTAGGATGATAAGGCGCATTGTTCACATATTTTCCAGGATCTTTATCAGGAAATCCCAGAATTTACCCACCGAAGAGATCTTCATTTTTTCGTCGGGTGAATGTACGTCTGTCATATCCGGCCCTATCGAGATCATATCGAGGTGCGGATATTTCTCAAGGAACAACCCGCACTCAAGGCCTGCATGGATCGCCTTTACTTTGGGGTTCTTGCCGAAGAGTGTTTTGTATTCTTTTTGCGCCAGTTTCAGGATATTGGAATCGGGATTGGGTTGCCATCCCGGATACCCGTCATTGTGGGTCACTTTTGTGCCGGCCAGTTCAAATACCGATGATACCATATTCACCACATATTCTTTTTGGGATTCCACGGAACTGCGTTGGCTGGTGCCGACCTCAATCTGGTGATTATCGACCATTTTCACAGATGCCAGGTTGGTGGAGGTCTCCACCAGTCCGGGGATATCGTAACTCATGCCGATGACCCCGTGCGGACAGGCATATAGTGCGCTGATCAATTTCTCCGTGATCTTTTTGTTGATCACTTTCGAGGGGATCTGTACTGATTCCAGTTGAATGTCGAGGCTGGGGTCGGTATGTTTATATTCCTCCTGTACCTGGGCCAGGAAAGTGTTTAGTTTTACACGGACGTCTTCCTTGTATTTTTCTTTTACGCCCAATAGCGCGAATGCTTCCCGCGGAATGGCGTTGTGCAGGTTTCCACCGCCGATCTCAGACAGGACCATGCCATATTTTTTGCGTGTAATGGAGTGCAGAAAGCGGGTGAGTATCTTGTTGGCATTCCCCAGTTTTTTATCGATATCACTGCCCGAATGTCCTCCGCGCAGGCCTTTTACCTGTACCCTGAACCAGAAGTATTTCTTGGGTACCTCTTTTTCTTTGTATTTGAAATAGGCTTTTGTGCCCTTTCCGCCGGCACAACCTATATAGATCTCACCTTCCTCTTCCGTGTCGAGATTGATCAGGATGCTGCCGGTGAGAAAATCTTTTTCGAGAGAGTTGGCTCCCGTAAGGCCGGTCTCTTCATCCACGGTGAAAAGCGCTTCAATCTTACCGTGCGAAATATCATCCGCTGCCAGCAGGGCTAACTGGGCAGCTACCCCTATACCGTTATCTGCTCCCAGCGTAGTGCCGTTGGCCTTTATCCAGTCACCGTCGATAATTGTTTCGATGGGATCATTGTCGAAATCATGCGTCACATCCGAATTTTTCTCGCAAACCATATCCACGTGCGATTGCAGGATCACAGTCGGAACATCTTCTTTGCCGGGAGTGGCGGGTTTGGTTATCAGGAGATTGCCCGCCTTGTCCTGTTTAGCTTCCAGATTATGCTGACGGGCAAAATCAAGCAGGTAGGCAAGAATTCTTTCCTCTTTTTTGGATGGTCTCGGGATCTGTGTGATCTGGTAAAAATAGTTCCAGATGGCGGAAGGTTGTAAATCTGTTATCATCATATCATTTATTTTTGAGGCGTATAGAGAAAGTAAAAATACAAGAAAAATGGTACATGGACAAAAAAATTAGCATCTTTAATTTGAAAAAATGTGATTTAATTGGCTAATTAGAGTATCTTTGCGGCATTAAAGGCATCATTATTATGATAAAAATACTCGTTATAGGCTCCATTATCCTGTTCATCGCTATTTTATTGATGGGGATGCGTGTTTTTTTTACCAGGAAAGGAGAGTTTCCCAGCCTCCATATCGGTGATAGTAAGCCGTTACAGGAGAGAGGGATCCATTGCGCCACATCTCAGGATTCGGAGATGAGCAGAAGAGAAAGTCCGATAGAGAAAATGTTGAAATCAGAATAAATTTAAATCTCTCAAAAATGAAGAATTCTACTCTTTACATCGCCAGCGGTGTGTTGGCGGTCGCAATCATTATTCTTTACATCTTACACTTTACTTCCAAACCATCCGTTAACGGAACCAACGGAAAGAATCTTTCTGCTTTGCTGAACGACTCTTCCATTACATTGCCCGTTGCGTATGTTAACGTGGATTCGCTTTTGATGAATTACAATTTCGCCAAGGATCTCAACGAATCGCTGTTGAGAAAAGAAGAGAGTACCCGTGCGACATTGAATCAAAGGCAAGGGCAGATTAATTCCGCAGCTGCTGATTTTGAACGTAAATTGCGTAACAATGCTTTCTTGAGCCAGGAAAGGGCACAACAAGAGCAGGAGCGGATCTTGCAAATGAATCAGGAATACCAGCAACTGGCCGAACGGTTGACACAGGAATTCATGTTGGAACAGGAAAAATTGAATATGCAGATGGAAGATACCATCAAAGCAAAAATGAAGGAGTTCAATCTGGACAAAAGATACGAGATTATCTTCAATAACAGAACGACAAGTACTATTCTGTTCGCTGAGAAAAAATATGATATTACCAAGGAGGTGATTGAGTTTCTGAACAGCAAGTACGGTCCTGTCACGGCTGCTCCTGCTTCAGGGAAGTAATCAATCTTTTTACCGTCTTTAGGGAGGAAATTGAGGGTATATCACCATGTGATGCTACCCTTTTTTTCTTTTATTCCCGTTTGATGACGAACTGAAATGTTCGATCCTCAGGGATTTTTAGTTTAAAAATCTTTATTCACTGTTCTGAATAGATTGACCGATGAAGCATTGGAAGGCATATATCGAAAGACAGAGACCGGAATATCTGCATGTCACAATTCCCCCGGAAACGGCGGCAGATATTGTTGTGGTGATTCCCTGCTATAATGAACCCGCTCTTTTCGACACATTGCATAATCTCCGTGCATCTGATAGTCCGAAAGCAAACGTGTTGACGGTAATCGTGTTCAATTCAAGCGTACTTAGCAATGAAAACGCTGTAAGGCAGAATAAGATATCCTATGAGCAGGCCGTATTGTTCGCCGACCGTTACAATAAACCTGGTTTTGGGTTCTTTTCACTATTATTTGAAGATTTGCCGAGGAAACATGCCGGCGTGGGGCTGGCACGAAGAATAGGAATGGACCTGGCTGTGGAGCATTTTCTTCGTAACGGGAAGCCCCGGGGAGTGATTATTTCGCTGGATGCCGATTGCACGGTATCGGCTAATTTTTTTACCACCATATGGGAGGCCTTCTCGCATGATAAGTCCCTGAACACCACTATTCATGATTTCCGTCATCGGCTGGAGAAGGATGGCCCGGTACCCGAGAGTGCGGCGAGACAATACGAGGCCTATATCCGTTATTTTCGTACAATGCTGGAATATACGGGATTTCCCTGCTATTATCATACGGTGGGTTCTGCTTTCGCTGTCTCGGCGGAAGCTTATGTGCGTGTGGGGGGTATGGGACGCCAGCAGGGAGGGGAAGATTTCTATTTCCTGCAAAAAATATTTGCACTTGGAAATATTCGTGAGTTGAAAGATACCCGGGTCTTCCCGATGGCACGTCTTTCAGATCGGGTTCCGTTCGGTACGGGACCTTCATTACAAAAGATAAAAGATGAACCCGAAGGCAACATAAGGGCTTATTCTGAGAAGTCGTTCCATATATTGAAAGAGTTTTTCGACATGAAAGATGTTTTTTTCGGGAAAGATCCGCAATCGGCCGAAGCAATGACAAAAGCATTGCATCCGTCGTTGCAACAATTCCTGAAAGAGATTGATTTCCCCGGACTGGTCAGGGATTGTAATGAAAACAGCGCCTCACCGGCCACATTCCGGAAACGATTCTTTCATCATTTCAATGCTTTCAGGATCATCAAGTATCTTAACCGGGTGCATCCCGATCCTTTCCCGTATGAAAGTTTTGCTTCATTGGTTGACAAATACTAGATGTCGTTTTGCGGTTTGACTGGTATTTTGTAATTTTGTGTTCAAAATGTAAGAATATTCTTTCATAATTCTAAAATGGAGTGTTATGCCGGTTCTTAACGGAGTTGAAATCATCAGCGCTTTTCTGGTCTTGTTCGCGATCATCGATGTGACGGGATCGGTACCTATTTTTCTGAATCTGAGAAGTCAGAACAGAACGATCCATCCGGAGAAGGCGGCTTCCTATTCGCTCATAATATTAGTAGGTTTTTTATTTATCGGAGAGTGGATATTGAAACTCTTCCAACTCGATGTCTCTGCTTTTGCCGTTGCCGGGGCTGTTGTACTCCTGATCCTATCCATAGAGATGATTTTCGGTGTGGAAATATTCAAAAACGACAATACCGCTGCGGATAACTCATCCACACTGTTCCCGGTAGTATTTCCGCTGATCGCCGGGCCCGGGAGTTTCACCACCCTGCTTTCCATGCGCGCGGAATTTCATATAGTGAACATCATTATCGCTGTGGTGCTGAATCTGGTCATCGTCTATCTTGTATTGAGGTATCTCGACATGGTGAAGAAATTATTGGGTGAGAGCGGTGCCTATATCCTCCGTAAATTTTTTGGTGTTATTCTGATGGCGATATCGGTGAAACTGCTTACTTCCAATCTGGCTACTCTTATTTCCACTGTGAACGGAACGGGTGCATAAAAACTGTCTCTGACTTATATAAGGGCTGTTACCAACATTTAACCCAACTTTCTCTCTGCAGGCAACCCCGAATAGCAAAAAAACAACTATATTTGTGCGGAAATTCGGACAGGTTTGTTTATGGATATCAGGTTCTTTTTTCATCAATTGGGATTTTCAAATTAATCTATTTATAAAATTCAGCAACATGAGAATTGTAAGTGTTTTAGGACGGGAAATTTTGGATTCAAGAGGCAATCCGACCGTTGAAGTGGATGTGTTGACAGAATCGGGCGCATTTGGACGTGCGGCCGTTCCATCGGGCGCTTCCACAGGAGAGAACGAAGCTTTGGAACTCCGCGACGGAGATAAAAGCCGTTATCTGGGAAAAGGTGTGTTGAAAGCTGTGGCAAATATCAACGATACGATAGCGCCGGCCCTGTTAGGTATGAATGTGCTGGAACAGACACAGATCGATGCCAGATTGCTTGAACTGGACGGTACGAAAACAAAATCGAACCTCGGAGCAAATGCACTTTTGGGTGTATCTCTGGCAGTAGCCAAGGCTGCGGCCAACTATCTCGGCCTGCCGCTCTATCGTTATATTGGCGGTACCAACACCTATGTATTGCCTGTTCCCATGATGAATATCATCAACGGAGGCTCTCACTCCGACGCTCCTATCGCGTTCCAGGAATTTATGATCCGCCCTGTGGGTGCCAATTCTTTCAAAGAAGGACTACGTATGGGTGCCGAAGTATTCCATGCGTTGAAGAAAGTACTTCATGACAAAGGACTGAGTACAGCTGTAGGCGATGAAGGCGGTTTCGCTCCCAATCTTGCCGGAGGTACCGAAGAGGCCCTCGAATCGATTCTGACTGCTATTAAGAATGCAGGTTACGAGCCGGGAAAAGATGTGATGATCGGACTCGATTGCGCTTCTTCCGAATTCTACAAAGACGGCGTATATGACTATGCTAAATTTGAAGGTGTAAACGGAAAAAAACGTTCACGTGAAGAGCAGGCTGCCTATCTGGAAGAACTGATCACGAAATATCCCATCGATTCAATCGAAGACGGTATGAGTGAAAACGACTGGGAAGGATGGAAGCTGCTGACCGATAAAATCGGCAACCGGTGCCAGTTGGTGGGTGACGACCTGTTCGTGACCAATGTTGAATTCCTTGAAAGAGGAATCAAAGAGGGTTGCGGAAACTCTATCCTGATCAAGGTGAACCAGATCGGAACGCTTACCGAAACGTTGAATGCCATCGAAATGGCACACAGAAACGGATATACCAGCGTAACTTCACACCGTTCAGGTGAAACCGAAGACGCTACTATTGCTGATATCTCTGTGGCTACCAATGCCGGACAGATCAAGACCGGTTCTTTGAGCCGTTCGGACCGTATGGCCAAATACAACCAGTTGCTCCGTATTGAAGAAGAACTGGGCGACCGCGCCGTTTACGGATACAGGAAGATCAGATAATAATTTTCTTGATACATTCTACCATAAAGGCCATCCTTCGGGGTGGCTTTTTTATGTAATTGATCGATTCTTTTTATATCTTTGTTTCTGACAAGTAAACAAATCAATACAGACATCAATGTAACAGCAAAACAGAGCTTGCCAGGGCTCGACTAAACGGAAATAAATTATGAAGAATAATTTTAATAGAAAAGCATTTGCAGGAATATCAGTCTCTATCTCCGTATTATCCTCCGTGTTTGGTCAGGAAACCCAAAAAAATCCCAACATCATCATTATCATGGCAGATCAGTTACGTGCCGACTTAATGCAGCGTGAAGGGTACCCTTTAAACACAATGCCTTTTACCGATAGTTTGGCAGAGAAAGGGACGTGGTTTAACCGGGCATATACGGCAGCTCCGGCGAGCGGTCCCGCCCGCGTCTCCATGTTAACGGGAAGATTCCCCAGTGCAACCCATGTGCGTTCCAATCACAATATTAAGGATGCCTTTTATACGAAAGATCTCTTCGATGTGGCCAGGGAACAAGGATATACAACGGTCCTGATCGGGAAAAATCATTCTCACCTTTCTCCCGACCGGGTAGATTATTGGAGCCCTTATAATCACGACGGACAGGATTCAAAAGATAAAAGTGAAATCGGCCAAGCATTCGATAAATATTTAAAAACGCTGGATATGTATGCCGATATGCAACCTTCTCCGTATGGAGTAGAGGCTCAATTACCGCATCGCATGGTAGATGATGCCTCTCATTGGATCGATTCCGTATCGGATAAGCCTTTTTTGATGTGGTTTTCTATCGCAGAGCCGCATAATCCGTATCAAACATGTGAACCTTATTATTCTATGTTTCCCCCCGAATCATTGCCTCCGATGAAGAGTAGTGCTGAGGATATGAAAATAAAGGGTGAAGAATATGTATTGCTTTCAGAAATGATGGGACAAGGGCATGTCGGTTATCAAAAGAATTTGCAACGCTTACGTTCAATTTACCACGGAATGTTACGGATGATTGATGATCAACTGGCTCGTTTTGTAGATGAATTGAAGAAAAAGGGAGTATATGATAATACTATTATCGTGTTTATTGCAGATCACGGTGATTATGTGGGAGAATACGGTTTAATGAAAAAAGGGGTCGGACTGGATGATGTCATTGCCCGTATACCCATGCAATGGACCGGACCCGGAATAAAAGCCTCAGTAAACCCCCATGAAGGCCATGTAAGTATTATCGATATCTTCCCTACGATATGTGAAGTAATGGGTGCAGATATTCCGGCAGGAGTACAGGGACGCAGTTTGTGGCCTCTATTGCAAGGGAAAGAATATCCTGAAGAAGAATTTGAGAGCGTGATGTCTCAGGATGGATTTGGAGGAATGTACTATACCAGAAATGATGCTACAGACTATAGAGAAGAAGGAGCTGTGGGGAAAAAAGGACTATTTTTTGACGAGTTGAATACATGGACGCAAAGCGGTACTATGCGTATGCTTCGCAAAGGCGATTGGAAATTAGTGTATGATATGGATGGAAACGGTCAGCTCTATAATTTGAAAGACGATCCTTCGGAACTGGATAATCTCTTCGGAGACAAGGCTTATGAAATCATTAAAAATGAAATGGTTGAAAATTTATTAAGATGGGAAATATCTGCACAGGATCCTATTCCTGTACCGAGACAAAGATATCGGTTTAAAAGGAATGAGCATAATTATTTATTCCGTTGATTAATAAATTAATAGAGGTATAAGAGACTAGCCAGTCAATGGTTTCAGGTATTATCCCAAATAAAGATGCTTGAAAAAATAAGGCGTAATGTGGGTTCTTGTCCGGTCGTAAAGATTAATGACCTCAATGCGTTTTGTCGCGGAGAATGACCCCATATCCATATCGCCATTGATGACTATAACACCCATTAGTATAATATATTGACAATGAAACTCGGTACTGGTCACAAGCTCCCGGATTCTGTTGTCGATGGCTTCATAAATAACTTCGGTCGCTTCATAAAGAGGTTCTCCGGCAGAGAATATCCTCTCTTTCTTATCAAAAAGAATCTGCTCTCTGGTATTCATCTGGTAGTCCAGTTCTGTTACCTTACCTTGCCTTTCCTTTCTCTATGATATTGTTGAGCAGCTTGTCCAATGCGCCCGGGGCTGCACCGCAACAGTTGGATAGTTCGCTTTGTCTCTTGCCTATATGCCCATCTCTCGAAATACCGATATGCGGACCGTAATAAATAAAGGTTGATGGAGTCAATAGTTGTCAGCGCATTGGGATAATGCTTTCTTACAATTTCTAATCGTTTCTTTTTTAGCAAATAGGGTGTATTTTATTCAATTTCTCCTTATTGCCTGTAACAACTTACTCCGCCACCTTC